>OGIV01000116.1_pt1 | contig 67233 bp, 59 predicted proteins | sample 1571861 | NCBI WGS metagenome assembly OGIV01 (sample SAMEA2582099, study PRJEB24529) | metagenome | biome: Human gut stool | place: China | collected 2011 | reverse complement strand
AAAATGTGATTTTGAGGGCCTTTTTATCTGTAATGTCACACTATAGTGTGTTTACGTACGACTACACCAATAAACATAGTAATAAGGCCTAAGATTCTCATTAGATTAATAGGATTAACCTTGGAATGAAGTAGGCCCCATTGATCAATAATTGCACTGAAGAAAAGTTGCCCGAATAATACCAATACAATTACTTGACCGGTGCCAATTTGTGGAACTAGCCAAGCACAGCCTAGAACGTATATGGCACCTAAAAATCCTCCAATCCAAAGCCACCATTGCTTACTAAAATCTTGGTAAGCTAACTTTAAATTTGAAATCTGTACAGGAAGGATCAGTACAATAATTATTAGCAATAGAGCACCAACAGTAAATGAAATCATCGCAGCATGTAATGATGATTTTAAAATAACGCCTAAGTGACCGTTAATAGCAGTTTGAGTAGCCATTAAAACACCTGCGAATATTCCTAATAATTGATAAGGTAGTAAATGATGTTGCTTTTTAGCCATTTTATCTTTAGGCATGAAAGATCCTGTTGCTAGTAGCATACCACCTGCCACCAACACTAAACCAACTAGTTTGATAATAGTAAATTTAGAGATTGGAGATTTAAACAAACCAAATTGATCAATAATTTGTCCCATAACAATCTGTCCAAAGATAGGTAGTACAGCTGTTTGAACGCTACCTAATTTAGGAAAAAGCAAAATATTGGTAGTTAAACCAATTACTCCCAAAACACCACCTAGCCAAATCCACCAAGGGTTGCTAGTAATCGTGGTCGTACTTACTAAAGGAGAAGTACCTGTAAGTATGAGCAGAACATTTAAAAAGATAGCCCCAACTACAAATGAAATCATTGAAGCAAGAAAGGAAGAGCCAGATACACTACCTAGTCTGGAATTAATTGCAGTTTGGATAGCTAGTCCACTTCCCATAAAAACAGGAATTAAAGCTAGTAGTAACATGTAATCACATCCTAATAATTATTACCCTTACTATACAAGTTAGAGTTAGCTATAAGTCAATGATTAATCTTCAAAAACAAATTTTTCAATAGCTTTAGCTAAACCATCATTGTTGTTAGTATCAGTAACATAATCAGCTTTTTCTTTAATTGTATCAATCGCATTTCCCATCGCGATACTAAATCCGCCTTTTTCAATCATAGAAAGATCATTATTTTGGTCACCGGCAGTTAAAATTTCGCTAGCATCAATGCCTAAATGCTTCCCTAATTCGATAGCTGCATTTCCTTTTGTAGCTAGAGGATTCATAAATTCAAAGAACCATTTTTCGCTACGGATGCAATCAAATTTATCTAGCAAATCTTCAGGCAAGTTAGGTAGGGCATTATCGATGTTTTCTGGATAATCAGCCCACATAATTTTAGCAATTTCGATATCTTCAGGTACTTCTGTTACAGGACGATATCTAAGTTGCATATGAGTATAGAAAGTATCTAAAACAGAATAATAGTTAATATCAGGAGAAGTAACAAACAATTGAGAATCAGTAGTAATTGTCTGCATATTAACTTTTAATTCCTTACTAATAGCGTCAAGATGTTTGAAATCAGAAAAGTCTAATAAATGTTTGAAGATAGCTTTACCAGATTTAGCACTAACAGCTTGGGCACCATTATGTGTAATTACGAAATTATCGTCATTATCCAAACCTAATTGAGTTAGGAGATTAGCGACGCCACTTAATGGACGACCTGTACATAAGACAACATAAATGCCATCAGCTCTTGCTTTTTTTAAGACTTCGATTGTCTTAGGTGAAAGATTTTTAGCGTCATCAACTAGTGTTCCGTCGATATCAGTTGCGATCATTTTAATTTTACTCATGGTTAATTTCATCCTTTATTTTTTGATTAATGTGTCATTTTTTAGATAACTCTGAAACTCAGAATATATTGGACCGAATAATTCCAATTGCTGTTCAGATGATTTCATTTCTTTTGGAAAGAAGAAACGTTCATCGCCAGAGACTTTACCAGAAATAGCGGCTACTAAATTACTTACTTGCGACAATTCAACCAATAAGCCATCTTTTTGCATAAGTTCTATTTGAGTGCGATGCTTATTTTGCGATGGTGAATAAGTGTCGTAAGGCAAGTCAAAACTATCATTGGTAGCTGTATAATATTCACTATCAAATCCGGCATCAGCCACTAATTTTCGAAGAGTAGGGAGTAAGTAACGAGTATCTTCGCTTACTCTTACAGATTTGAAAGGTTTGCGATTTAAGAATCGATCTGCCAGATCACTCAAAATTTTATCATCACTATCTTGCCAAAGGGAAAAGTAAGAATTTAAAACACCATCATCAAGTTTCAAGTAGTCTGATAAACTAAAATCACCTTCAAAAAATGGAAAGAGTAGATTAGTTGGACCGAGACAATTTGTTTTACCATTTTTATAAAGATATTTGGCACGTTTTAATAAGTGACTCAGAATAACTTCAATTGAGCGTGATACAGGGTGGAAATACACTTGTTGATACATTTGGAAACGACTAACGATGTAATCTTCAACAGCGTGCATACCACTCATATCAAAGCTAATTCCATCAGAGTATGGTTTCATAACCCTTAAAATTCTAGTTAGATCAAAAGTTCCGTAATTTGTACCAGTGAAATAAGAATCTCTTAAAAGGTAGTCCATTCGATCAGCATCAATTTGACTAGAAATCATTTGAACGACTTGAGGATTAGGGTAGCTTTTTTCAATAACGCTCGCAACTTTTTCTGGGAAATCAGGAGCTACTTTGCGTAAAACAGCATTAACTTCAGAGTGAGATGAAGTAATAATTTCAGTCGTCATTTTTTCATGATTGGTATGAAAAATATGTTCAAAAGTATGTGAATAAGCACCATGACCAACATCATGTAAAAGTGCTGCACATAAGGCGACTAATCTTTCATCATCATCCCAAAGTCCATCACCTTTTTCTTTTGAAGGGTAGTTACGTTGAAATAAATCACAAATTTTGCGAGTAATTTCGTAAACACCGACAGAATGGGTAAAACGAGAATGTTCAGCACCATGAAATACATAGTTTGCGACTCCTAATTGTCGAATGCGGCGTAAACGTTGAAATTCTCTAGTATTAATTAAATCTAAAATAACTTGGTGTTGAATGTAAATGTAATTATGGATTGGGTCACGAAGAACTTTCTCCATAGGTAACATTTGATGTTTGTAATCGGAAATCAAAAATTCCCCTCCTAGGTTCCAAATATAATGTAATGGATTTCAATATTAATACTAGCATAAAATACTAATTTAAATCAGATTAATGCCATTTAAATTGAAAAAAATAATATCTAAGCTATAATATATTTGTAAATATAGGTATTTGCAGACGAAACCTACTCCCAACCTTGCCGTCGATAGAAAGGAAAAACATGAAAATTACTGTTTTGCAACACACTCCTAATGAAGGCTTAGGCATGATTAGAGATTATGCTCATTTGCATAAGCATGAGTTATATGTTTATCATCCTTATCAATTTGGAATTTTGCCACAAGCAAACGAGATTGACTTTTTAATAATTTTAGGTGGACCTATGAGTCCTAATGATGATTTAGATTGGATTGTGCAAGAAAGAAAAATAATTACAGAACTGTTAGCTAGAAAGAAGCCAATTATTGGATTCTGTTATGGGGCACAACAAATTGCTAAAACTTTGGGGTATAAAGTAACTAAATCACCATACAAGGAAGTTGGTTGGGCAAAAGTTTATCGACAATGTGATATTAATTTAGAATTACCTGACAGTTTTACTGCATTTCATTGGCATGAGGAAATGTTTGAGGTACCACAAGAAGCTAAATTGCTATTTAGCAGCGATTTAGTTAAAAATCAAGGTTTTATATTAGGAGATAATGTAGTCGGTCTGCAATTTCATTTTGAACAAGATGAAGATTCTGTGCGAGAAGTAGCTTTGAATGATGGTAATTATGCACTACAAAATAATGCATTACATCAAACTCCAGAAGATATAATAAAACATGGAGTACCTAAGGAAAATAAAGAAATTTTGTTTAAATTACTGGACTATTTATTAGTTTAAGATAGAAAATAAAGGGCAATTTAACTTCTATTTTGGAAGTGTTAGTTGTCTTTTTTGAATGTAATCACAAAATATATAAATTAACTTTGAAGGAAGGATCATATGGAATTAAAGAACGGAACACCTATTGTTGTAAAAGTGGAAACAATTCGTAAACAAGATGGTGAAGTATCCAAGTATACTGAGACTTTTAATGGACAATATGTAAAAATGGGATCAAATATTTATTTGCGCTATCAAGAAAAACATGATCAACATGAGGATGCAACAGTAACCTTTAAGATCACTGATGATGGTGAAGTTCAATTAAATCGTCAACAAGGCGAGATGAAGATGCGCTTGTATTTTGCTAGTCAAAAGAGAGTATCAACCACATATAAAACACCATATGGGGTAATCCCAATTGAAACTTTGACCAATAAAATCAATATTTCCAAGAAAGATATGCCAATTTCTGCTAAAGTAGAAGTAGATTATTTACTATATTCCCAAGAAAAAATTGTTGGGGAATACAAAATTAGATTGCAATTTACTGCTTAATATTGTAATATGAAGAGTAAACTGTTTGAAAGGACGTGTACCAGTTTGGAGCTTGAAAAATTCAAAGATGCAAATAAAGATGAATTGTCTATGATTGAAGTAGCCCACGAGATTCTACATCAACGTGGTGAAACAATGGCATTTGCTGATTTAACTAACGAAATCCAAGTCTATCTTGGTAAGTCTGATGAAGAGATTCGTGACCGTCTAGCACAATTCTATACAGATTTGAATATTGATGGTAGCTTCATTTCATTAGGGGATAATGTTTGGGGGTTACGTTCATGGTATCCATATGATTCCATTGACGAAGCACTCGTTCATGGCGAAGACGAAGAAGACGAGGAACGTCCACGTAAGAAACGTAAGAAAGTTAACGCCTTCTTGGCCGATGTTTCTGATGATGATGATGTTATCGACTATGATGACGATGATCCAGAAGATGAAGATCTTGACAATGATTATGATGATGAAGATGATGACGACGATGAAGGTAGTCATGAATTAAAACAATATACTAAAGATTTAGATGATATTGATGATGGCGATGATCCAGAAGATGAATTAGCTGACGGAATTGAAGGTCAATTAACAGAATTTTCTGACGCAGATCTTGATGAAGAAAATCAAGATTAAGATTTAATTCTTGACGTGTGCCTAAAGAGTATGTAGAATACAATACGGGCACTTCATATGAGTTATGAAGTAAAGAACGGATAATAAGGCTCCCTATTCAAAGATAAGCGAATAGGGAGTTTCTTGTTTTTGTGATAGTCCTTAAATAATTAATTTAACACAAGGAGAGTTATAATGACCAAGTATATTTTTGTTACTGGTGGTGTTGTTTCCTCATTAGGTAAAGGAATCGTAGCTGCATCACTCGGACGTTTGTTGAAGAATCGTGGCTTAAAAGTTACAATTCAAAAGTTTGACCCTTATATCAACGTAGATCCAGGGACAATGAGTCCATATCAACATGGAGAAGTTTTCGTGACAGATGACGGTACAGAAACGGATTTAGACCTTGGTCACTATGAACGTTTTATTGATATTAACTTAAACAAGTATTCTAATGTAACAACAGGTAAGATTTATTCTGAAGTGTTGAAGAAAGAACGTCGTGGCGATTACTTAGGTGCAACTGTTCAAGTTATTCCACATATCACTAACATGATTAAAGAAAAAATCATGCGTGCAGGTACAATCACAGATGCTGATGTAGTAATTACAGAAGTTGGTGGTACTGTTGGTGATATTGAATCATTACCATTCTTGGAAGCTTTACGTCAAATGAAGTCTGAAGTAGGTAGTGAAAATGTAGTTTACATCCACACAACACTTGTACCTTACTTACATGCTGCTGGAGAAATGAAGACTAAGCCAACACAACATAGTGTTAAGGAATTACGTGGTTTAGGAATTCAACCAAATATTTTAGTTGTACGTACTGAAAAGCCAATTTCTCAAAGCATGCGTAATAAGATTGCTAACTTCTGTGACGTTGAACCAGAAGCAGTAATTGAATCTATGGACGTAGATACACTCTACTCAATTCCATTGAATCTACAAGCTCAAAACATGGATGAAATTGTATGTAAGAAATTACACTTAGATACACCAGCTGCAGATATGACTGAATGGGCTGCTTTACGTGATAAAGTTAAGAATCTTTCAGGTGAAGTTAAGATTGCTTTGGTTGGTAAGTATGTTCAATTACCAGATGCTTACATTTCTGTTAACGAAGCATTGAAACATGCTGGATACACAATTGACGCTAACGTTAAGATTGATTACTTCGATTCTGAAAAGTTAACTGCTGAAAATGTTGCTGATGAATTGAAGAGTTATGATGGTGTCATTGTTCCTGGTGGCTTTGGCGATAGAGGTCTTGAAGGTATGATTCAAGCAATTCGCTATGCTCGTGAAAATGATGTACCTTACTTAGGTATTTGCTTAGGTATGCAAATGGCATGTATCGAATTTGCTCGTGATGTTGCTGGTATTGAAGATGCAACAACTGGCGAAGTAAATCCAAAGGCTGCTAATAAGATTATTGACTTGATGGCTGATCAAGAAGATGTTGAAAACATGGGTGGAACACAACGTTTAGGTCTATACCCATGCAAGTTGAAAGCAGGTTCTGTTGCTTCTGCTGCATACGGTAACCAAGATGTAATTCAAGAACGTCACCGTCACCGTTATGAATTTAACAACAAGTATCGCGATGAATTGGCAGCTAAAGGTTTAGTATTCTCTGGTACTTCTCCAGACAACCGTTTAGTTGAAGTTGTTGAAATTCCAGAAAACAAATTCTTTGTTGCTGCACAATACCATCCAGAATTCTTATCACGTCCACAACGTCCAGAAGGTCTATTCCAAGCATTTATTAATGCTAGTGCTGGTAAGTAATATTGATTTAAAGGCAATATATCTGTATTTGATTATGGATATATTGTTTTTTATTATCCAATTCTGTAAATTGTGCTATGATTAAATTGTATAGAATTGGAGGTAGGGAAAATGGTAGCTAGAGAGTTAAGTCCATTTGCAAAATCAATCATTGAATATCAAGAAAAAAATCATTTAACAGATGCTGATTTTTCTTTGGAAAGTCATCGCTCAGTTGAAAGAATCCATGCCTTGAAGACAATGGAAGCTGAACCTACTAACGATGAGTATCGCGAAATTACAGCAGTCATTAATGGACAAAAGCTGGATTAAAAATAGATAGAGACTACTTTCGAATCTGTTGATGATTTGGAAGTAGTTTTTTAATATATTGTTATATATGTAATAATTATTCCAGTAATATTAGTTATTGTTAAATATTAATGAAAACGCCGTATTATCGTTGAAAACAGAGCGTTAATCTTGTAAGATAAAGAGAAGAGTACGCTCTGTGCATCATGAAGCTTTATAGTGATTAAGGATGCACCATTTAATGATATTAAATTAGATAGAGGATAGATAAATAAATGAAAAAAATGATTGTTAAAGGTAAGCAGACCTTATCTGGAGAAGTAACTGTTGGAGGTGCTAAAAATAGTACAGTGGCACTAATTCCAGCAGCTATTTTGGCGGACACAGTTGTAAGATTTGATAGTGTACCGGATATTTTAGATGTACATAATTTGATGATTATTTTAAAGTCTATGAATGTTTCTTCCCATTTTGGACATGGGGAATTGATGATAGATCCTACTGAAATCAAGAAAGCTCCACTTCCTGGTAAAGCTATTAGAAGTTTGCGAGCTTCTTATTATTTCATGGGAGCTTTGTTAGGTAGATTTGGTGAAGCAATTGTTGATTTTCCTGGTGGCGATAATATTGGTCCACGTCCTATTGATCAACATATTAAAGGCTTCGAAGCTTTAGGTGCAAAAGTTGTAGAAGAAAAAGATAAAGTATATATCAAGACTGGTCCTGAAGGTTTGAAGGGTGCAAGAATCTTCTTTGACTTAGTTTCAGTAGGGGCTACAGTTAACGTCTTATTAGCAGCAGTTAAAGCTAAAGGAACTACAATTATTGAAAATGCAGCTAAAGAACCTGAAATTGTCGACTTAGCTACATTTTTAAATAATATGGGAGCTCGAATTCGTGGAGCTGGTACAGATGTTATTAGAATTGAGGGTGTAGATGAATTAAGAGCTACAAATACTCATACAATTATTCCTGATAGAATTGAAGCAGGTACATACTTAGCATTTGCAGCAGCAAACGGTAACGGTGTATTAGTAAAAAATGTTATTACAGAACATTTAGATCCATTCATCGCCAAGTTACAAGAAATGGGTGTACGTTTAGAAATTCATGAAGATAGCATCTATGTTCCTGGTGGCGATTTATTAGTCCCTGTCACAGTTAAAACAGCTCCTTTCCCAGGTTTTGCGACAGATTTGCAACAACCACTAACTCCACTATTATTAAAAGCACAAGGTAGTTCTAGAATTATTGATACATTATATCCTGAACGAGTTAAACATATTCCTGAAATGCGTAAAATGGGTGCAAAGATTTCTAGTAAAGATGGAATTATTACTGTTAAGAGATCTAAAGACTTACTAGGAACAACAGTTGAAGCTAGCGAAATTAGAGCTGGAGTATCATTACTAGGTTTAGCATTAATGGCAGAAGGAACAACTGTGATCACAAAGGCTGATAATATTTTACGTGGTTATGACAGAATAGTAGATAAATTAAAAGGTCTGTCTGTAAAAGTAGAAATTATTACAGATAACCGAGAATAGGGGAAATGTAATGGCGACATCTGAAAATAAAGATATCAAAGAATTAACAATTGCTGAATTGGAAAACATGACGCTAAAGGAAATTTATAATTACGCAAGAATTTATAAAATTCCTTACTATAGCAAAATGAATAAAAAAGAATTATCTTTAGCGGTAATTCGAGCACAAGCAAATAAAAATGGTTTCTACATGAAAGGAATTTTAGAAATAGTTCCTAATCAAGATGGTTATGGATTCTTGAGACCTATCAATTATGGACCATCACAAGAGGATATCTATATTTCAGCATCACAGATTAGACGATTTGGTTTAAGAAATGGTGATGAAGTTGCAGGGACAGCTCGCCCACCTCGACAAGGCGAAAAATTTTATGGAATTTTACACGTTGATTCTGTAAATAATAAGGATCCTGAAGAAGCCAAGAAACGCGATCATTTTCCAGCTTTAACGCCAATTTATCCAGATAAACAGATAGAATTGGAAACAATTAAGGGACAATTATCTACACGTGTGATAGATTTATTTGCACCAATTGGATTTGGTCAACGTGGTTTAATTGTTGCGCCACCTAAAGCTGGAAAGACTAGTTTGTTAAAAGCAATTGCCAAAGGAATTTCTGCAAATTACCCAGATGCGAAATTGTTATTATTACTAATTGATGAACGTCCAGAAGAAGTTACAGATTTAGAAAGAACAGTTAACGGTGAAGTTGTTTACTCAACTTTTGACCAACGTCCTGAAAATCACGTACGAGTAGCTGAATTGTTACTAGAAAGAGCGATGAGATTAGTCGAAGATAAACAAGATGTAATTATTTTGTTAGATTCTTTAACTCGTTTAGCTAGAGCTTATAATTTAGTTGTTCCACCAAGTGGACGAACATTATCTGGTGGTATTGATCCGGCAGCCTTATATAAGCCGAAGAAATTCTTTGGAGCAGCACGTAATATTGAAGAAGGCGGAAGTTTGACGATCTTAGCGACTGCATTAGTAGATACTGGTTCTCGTATGGATGATGTTATCTATGAAGAATTTAAGGGAACTGGTAACCAAGAACTTCACTTATCACGTGAATTGGCAGAAAGAAGAGTCTTTCCTGCAGTTGATATAAAGCGTTCAGGAACAAGAAAAGAAGAATTATTATTATCACAAGAGAAATTGGATGCATTATGGAAATTGCGTAAAAACTTGAGTAATGATTTAGTTTCTGACACTGAACAGGTGCTACAACTTTTACGTAATTCGCAAGATAATACTGAATTTTGTGGTAAAATTGAAAAAATGATGAAATAAAAAATTTATTGCAGAATGTTTTGAAACATGTTATTATGTTTCTTGTTGTAATACACAGAATAACTCTGACTCAGCAAATGACTCAGGGCAAAGGAGCGAAATGAAATGAAACAAGGAATTCATCCAGATTACCATGAAGTTGTTTTCATGGACTCTGCAACAGGTTATAAATTCTTATCAGGTTCTACAAAGACATCTGAAGAAACAATCGAATGGGAAGATGGCAACACATATCCATTGATCCGTGTTGAAATCTCTAGTGATTCACACCCATTCTACACAGGTCGTCAAAAGTTTACACAAGCAGACGGACGTGTGGATCGTTTCAACAAGAAATACGGTTTCACAAACTAAGATTGTGGATAACTTGTCAAAATCTGTTACTTGCCTCATAATTGAGGTGGGTAGCAGTTTTTTTTGTGAGGTGAATTATAATATGAAAAAATTTAATTGGTCATTTGACATAATTATGCTAATATTTATTGAAATTTCAATGCTGGTATCATTAGTTTCAAGTTTTATTGAACATAAAAGTATGTTATACATAGCAGAAACAATTGCAGGGATTTTACTAGCTTTGGCTCCTGTGATTGCCTCAAGCCTTTTTAGATTTAACTTGCCTAAATTCCTAAATGCGTTTTATTTATTATTTATATATGGTTCAGTTTATCTAGGTACATTGTTACATTTTTATAGCGTACCTTATTGGGATAAGGGACTTCATTTAATAAGTGGAGCTTTATTGGCTAGTTTTGGATTTTCACTATATGGCATGATTGTTCCTAAGCACTTAAGAGAACATATGCCAGCTGGATTCTTAGTACTTTATGCATTATCGTTTGCAATTTTTTGTGGAGTGTGTTGGGAATTTTATGAGTTTACTTGCGATGGTTTATTTGGAATGAACTTACAGCGTTATGCTAGCAGTGCAGGAAAAGCTTTTGTAGGTCGAGTAGCATTGATGGATACTATGGGAGATCTAATTGCTGATACTATCGGTGCAGGATTGCTATGTATTTATGCATATTTTAATATTAAACGTTCATCACGATGGTTACAGGGATTTTATTTTCATAAATCATTTAGATTCTAATAAAGACAGCTAAAATTTTGAGTTTTAGCTGTCTTTATTTTTATTCCAAAATGTAGATAAGTTTTGTTCAAGTTCATATTGATTGTGAATAATCTGTGCATATTTCCAATGTGGTGGGAAAAATTTCGCATATCTAGAAGTAGCAAAACGATTGTCTATTAAAAGGACCGCACCTACATCAGTAGAACTTCGGATAACACGACCAGCAGCCTGGAAAATATTATTAAGTCCAGGAAGTTGATAAGCATATTGAAATCCATCTTTTTGTTTATTATTGAAGTAACTTTGGAGTTCATTAGTTTCTTTACTTAATTTTGGAAGTCCCACACTAACTATTGCTACACCGCTTAGACGATTACCTTTTAAATCAATTCCTTCTGAAAAACTACCACCTAATACAGCAAAACCGACTAAAATTTTAGTTGGATTTTCAATGAAATAATTCAAAAAATCTTCCTGTTGTTCTCTAGTCATATCGTTTTCTTGAATTACAGTGTCAATATGTGGATAAGCTTGATTAAATGCCACAACTACCTGCTTCAAAAAAGTATAAGATGGTAAGAAAATCAGATAATTCCCTTGCTTAGTAGCAATCATAGTGTGAATAGCATCAATAATTTTTCCAAGACTTTGCTGCCTTTGTTGATAAGTAACAGGAATATAAGATGTTATTAACAAGTTAAGATTACTTTCATCGAAAGGTGAGGATAGCTGGTATAACAAACTGTTATCAATTAATCCAAACATTTCTTGGTAGTAATTTAATGGTGACAAAGTCGCTGAAAAAAGAACAGCACTACCTCCCAAGTTAAGGCTATTAGCAATCAATTCACTAGAATCTAAGCAAAACACCCTAATTAGTAACTCAGAATTTTCAGTAATAAATAAATGTGTTCTAAAGCTATTATTGTAATAATCACTAATCTTAACAAAGGCATAAGCGGCGAAGAAAAATTCCAGTAAGTCATCTTTAAGAGAAAAATGTGGATTTTCTGCCAGCCAATCAGTAGTAAAATCACAAAAATACATTATTTTTTTTGTCAGTGAGGCAAGTTTTTCCTCAATTATTACGTCAGCTTGTTGATAATTAACTAAGGGTTCCTTAATCAAATCAAAATCATTTAAAAGAGTATTTAGCTTATCCACAATCTTTTGGGGTGGATGTGGCAGCGTTTGGAGTTTGTCTAATAAATCCTTGATTTGTTGTGAAGAAATTTCTTTAGTATACATATCTCGAGAACGACTAACTAGATTATGAGCCTCATCTAACAAAAAAGTATAATCATAGTTTCTTTCTGTAAAGAATCGTTGTAACTTAACTAAAGGATCAAAAAGGTAGTTATAATCGCATATTACTACATCACAAGAATTACTAATATCTAGAGAAAATTCAAAAGGATCAAGCATATGTTTCTTAGCATAATTTTCCACAATTTTCCGGGTAATCACTTTTTCATTGGTTAAAATATCTATCAAAGCTGGTCGTAGGCGATCATAATAACCCAAGTAATAAGGATTTTCATCGTCTGCCAAATCTAATTCTTCAGGAAATGTAATTTGCTCTTTAGAAGTTAGGGTAATTGCAGTAATAGAAAGTCCATGTTTTACCAATAACTGTAAAGTTTCTTCAGCTACTTTGCGAGTACTTTGTTTAGCAGTTAAGTAGAATATTTTTTGACATTTTTTAGTACCTAAAGCCTTGACTGCAGGAAAAATAGTTGAAATAGTTTTCCCGGTTCCAGTAGGGGCTTCAACTAATAATTTTTTATTTAAAGCTATTGTTTTATAAACTGCAGCAGCAAATTCATGTTGATTTTTCCTATAAGATGAAAATGGAAAATCCAATTTGTTAATAGAATGATCGCGTTCTTTTTGGAGTTGATGCTGGAGTTTTATCCAATCTGTAAATTCTGTAATAATGTTATTAAAGAAATTTTGAGCATCAGCCTGATTAATAACCTGAGTTTCTTCAGAAATTGTATTATCAGTAGTCTGTACATAAATTAGTTTAAGAGCTAATTCTGGTAGTTGTTCTTGTTCCATAATTATATGAGCGTAAATTTTAGCTTGAGCCCAATAAAGTTCGAGAGTATTAGGAGCTAATTCTGAAAATTGTGGACTAGAAGTTTTTATTTCAATAACCTGTTGTGGTTGGTTATCAATGTATTTAATTCCATCAGCTCTGCCATGAATAATCCAAGTTTCACCATCAATGTCTAATTCTTTTTTTAACGCAATTTCTGATTTTGTATCATTAGAAAATTTTTTCTGTAATCGTTGATGAATACTAATTCCATCTAGCGCAGTATTTTGTGAATTAGTATCAGATGTTAAGTTTCCTTTTTTTAGGATAAATTCGACTAATTTTCTGACCCCAATAGAAGTTGTCATAAAAAATCCTCTTTTCTGTAATTATAAAAATAAATAATGATATCATAAAAAAATATTTTAATAAATAAAAATAAATAAACTGACTAATAAGTAAAAATAATTCTAATAAAACTTATTATATCAATGTTAATTGTAAATCTGAAAGTTATAAAATAAAACATTTTTCCAGAAATGTCTTATTCGATTTTTAATATAAGTGTTATAATATAGTTGTAAAAAATATAATCTTTTTTAGGAGGTAGCTAATACAATGAAGTTATTTTCAAAGTTAAATTTATTAACGTTAGCTCTCGGTGGAGTTTTAATTTTGGGTGTACCAGCAGTGAAAGCAGATAGTACTAATCAACAAAGTACAGCAACTCTCAATATTCAAGATGAGAGTACAGATACAACAGCTAAATTATCTTTAGATTCAGTACCTAGTTTTCCATTTGGAAATGTTAAAACAAGTACAATTTTTAGTGGTGGGTCTGTTGGCGCTGCATTATCTAATAGTAACACTGTAGTAATCACTGATACACGTTTAAGTAATATTGGATGGAATTTAGCTGTTACGAACACAACAGCTTTTACAAATGGGGATAGTAAGATTAATGGAACTATTCAATTTACACCAGATGCATTTCAATTTACTGATGGAGCAGCTGAAGGTTGGACATGGGCTAATTCACAAACTAGTCTGACTTTACCAAGTAGCACTTCTAATCAAGTAGCATCATCAACTGGTGCAAAGAAAGGTACAGCAACTTCAACAATTAAAAATGCAAGTTTGAAGTTTAATGGACATGACGCAATTGTTCCTGGTAGTTATACAGCTAACTTAACATGGAATTTAGCTGCTGCAACAAAAGAATCATCAGTTGAAAGTGAATAATTAATTAAGTTAGGTATGGTAAAGGTGAAAACAAATTCAATAGTAAAATTATGTTTAAGTATTGTACTATGTATTTGTTTTTTACAGATACCGCATGTAAATGCAGATAACGTATCTAATAATGTAGCTGAATTTACAATAAGTCCTGTATATCCTCGTGAGCAAAAAGAGGATGATGCAGGATATTTTGATTTAAATGTAAAAAAATCAACAACGGTACCTGTAAAAGTAAAAATTTCTAATTTGAATAAAAATCAAGATATAGAATATCTGATTAAAGTTGGAAATGCAACTACAAACGATAATGGGACAATCAATTATACTAATTTCAAAAATAAAAAAGATACAACTGCAAAGTATCAACTTACAGATTTCGTTTCTAAAACAGATTCAAAACAAAAAATCACAGTAAAAGCTGGCTCAAGTTCTGAAGTTACGGTTAATTTAAAGGTGCCAAAGCAAAAATTCCCTGGAACGATTGCTGGAGGAGTTTACGTAGAACGCTTAACTAATTCTTATACTAATGAGAAAAATGGTATGAATACAAGAAATCATTTTTCTATGACATTGCCAGTCATTTTAACAGAACAGGCTAAAGCTAAACGTATAGCTAAGATGGAATTAGACAAAGTAATGGTGAAGAATGGACCTGAAGTTATAGCTAAACTACACAACGTGAAGCCAGTAATGTTTGGTAAGTTGTCAATAGATTCAAAGATAACTAAAAAGAATCATGTTAAAACATTAATTCACAAGAATGTAAATAATTACCAAGTGGCGCCAAACTCTAGTTTTAACTTCTTAGCTTCTGATAGTAGCAATCAACTTGGGGCAGGAAAATATACGATAGATATGCATTTACAATCAGGAAAAAGAAAGTGGCACTTAGTAAAAGACTTTACCATTACAGCTAAACAAGGTGTGCCATTGACTAAGCGCACAGGTTGGTTAGGAATTTCAATGGTAATGTGGATAGTAATACTAATTCTAGTAATTATCATTGTAGGATTGGTAGTAGTGATAGTAAGACAAAAGCAAAATTTAAAAACAAAGAATAAGTAGTGATTTATATGTTAAGACTCAGAGAAAATGGTAGATCAACTTGGATGTGGTTACTGTTAGGAATAATTGTGGCAATGTTAGGAGTCAGGTATGTGTATGCTGATAATATTGATACTTCTTCTACTACTTCTTCCATTACGACATCGACAACTGCAAATTCCTCATCGGCTTCTTCATCTCCTATAGTTGGGGCAACATCATCTGCAATAGCTTGGCCCACAGAATTTGCTCAATGGACGCAAGGTGAAAAACGAGGTGTTTTTTCATCTAATCCATATGGATATATGGTAGATTCTAACAATTTAATTAGTGAAAGTAAGGATGGAAATAATATCTATCTGAAGTTTAATCTAATTGCGTTTGGAAGTTGGGATAAATCACAAACAAAATTCTATATTTTATCAAAAACTAATGATCAATATAGCGGAAAAGATTTGAATAGTGATAATGTAACCATAAATAAGGTAACATCATATTTTAGGTCAGCTTTATGGGAAGTTAAGGTTAATATTCCAGAAGATAGTGGAGACGAATTTCAATTGTGTATGTATGACAATAGTAGTACAGGTTTCCATGAAACAAATGGGGTAGCAGATGATAGTACATACAAGTATATGTTGATCAGTCCAGTAATTGGATGGCATCAGATTAGTGTTACACGAACAAATGTATCAAGAGAATACTATGTGGGGGAATCTAGTAATTTAACCTTTAGTTCACCAGCGGTCCAAGGTGATTCAATTATAACTGTAAATAATAATTTTTTTAAAAATGCTAGTACAGTTGTAGTTGGTGCTCAGACAGTAGATAGTAATGTACTTAAAACTTCATATACGATTTATAGTGATGCAGAAGCAATTGAAAATCAAATTGAAGGTTTACTTCCGCTAAATAATGATGATTATGGTTTACGAGCGACTATGACGTATAACCTTCCTTCCGCACCACAGAAGACAGAATTCTTTTATGGTGGATTAAGAAACATCGTTTTAGATGACACTAATTTATCAAAGACAACAGTTAATACTAAAGATTATTTATACGGGAAGTATGTTGATACTATTATTTCTGATATTGGTAGTAATCTGACATATACTTGGTATTATGCAACTAGTGATAACGAGAGTTCATTAAAAGAAGTCGGTAAAGATTTTAGTGATACTAAGAATAGTACGGGGATTCTGGGAAGTGATTGGATGAGTTTTCCAGAGAGTAGTTCTTTTTTGAAATATGTTGCTACTCAAAATAGTGAAAATAAGAAAGTTTATTTGATGATGAAAATTAGATTTGGTGGAGATTTAAAGGCGTTAACTAATCCAATATTGGTTCAAATTCAAACACCAACTTTAAAAGTTCCAGATAAGATAGATTTTGGAAATATTCCGGTAAAAAATATCTATAATGGCGGAAATTTTGAATCTTTAACAAAGAATGATGACAACCTTTCTGTTTCTATTCCAAGTGTAAGTAAGAATGCTTGGCAGGTTTCGGCTAGTACGGAAGAAACTGGTAATAACAGTATTGCTAAGTTGAATGGACAATTAAATATCTTTGGTAAAAACTTAACGACTACACCAGTAGAAGTTGTGAGTGTGGATGAAGCTGGTAAAACCGTAAATTTACCTTTGAATGCTAAAGTAACTTTCAAGGGTTATCACAATCCTTTGGCAGCTGGAACGAGCTTTACAGAAGATATTAATTGGAATTTATCTCCAAAAACAACGGTTAGTGCATCTGAATAGGAGAATTATCGCTAATTACGAAAAAAATAGTGAAAACTCAATTGAAAGGATGGGTTTTCACTATTTTTTTTTAGAATGTTTTGGTAAATACTATTTACAATATTCGTGTTTTAGTGTATATTTACATTGTAAGTTAAGTTGAATGTACTTATTTCTTATTAAAACCGAAAGAGGAGAATTATTGTGAAAGATAAAATTATTTCATACTTTGGTATTGATAAGCACGGTTCCACAATTAGACGTGAAATTTTAGCCGGCTTTACCACATTCATTTCAATGGCGTACATTTTGTTCGTTAATCCGACAGTTTTAGGAGCTGCCCATATGGACAAAGGAGCTGTATTTACAGCTACAGCTTTGGCTAGTGCCTTTGGATGTTTAATGATGGGACTTTATGCTAAGTATCCTATTGCAACAGCTCCAGGTTTAGGTGTTAATGCTTTCTTTGCTTATTCAGTTGTTATCGGAATGGGTATTCCTTGGCAAACAGCATTGGCTGGTGTATTCGTCGCAGCTATTATTTTCTTATTAATTACAGTATTTAAATTGCGTGAAATGATCATTGATTCTATTCCGCAAGACTTGAAGTATGCTATCTCTGCTGGTATTGGTTTATTCATCGCTTTTATCGGTATGAAGAGTGCAGGTATTATCGTTGCTAATAAATCTACATTAGTTGGTTTAGGAACATTCCAAGGTCAAACTTGGTTATCAATTATTGGTTTTGTTTTAATGGCAGTATTAATGTTATTGAATGTTCCAGGTGCAATCTTTATCGCTATGCTTGTGGCTGCAATCATTGGTATGGTAACAGGCTTAATTCCAGCACCACATCAATTCATCTCATCTGCTCCAAGTTTAGCACCAACATTTGGTCAAGCAATTAAACATGTTACAGATATTAATACAATGCAATTAGTCGTAGTTGTAATTACTTTCTTATTGGTAACATTCTTTGATACAGCTGGTACATTAGTTGGTTTAGCACAACAAGCTGGTTTTATGAAAGATAACAAGATGCCTCGCGTAGGTAAGGCTTTACTATCTGACTCCAGTGCGATGTTAGTTGGTTCTGTTTTAGGTACATCTCCAATTGGTGCCTACGTTGAATCATCTGCTGGTATTGCGGTAGGTGGTCGTACAGGTTTAACAGCTGTTACAACTGGTGTATTGTTCATCTTAGGTATGTTCTTCTCACCATTGTTGACAGTAGTTACATCATACGTTACAGCTCCAGCTTTAATCATGGTAGGTGTTTTGATGGCAGGTAACATGGCACGTATTAGCTGGGATAAGTTGGAAATTGCTATTCCATCATTCGTTATCCTTGCAACAATGCCATTAACATATAGTATCGCTGATGGTATTGCATTAGGTGTTATCTTCTACCCAATCACAATGATTACTGCAAAACGTGGTAAGGAAGTTCCACCATTGATGTATGTATTATTCTTCGTGTTCTTGATCTTCCTATGGATCTTGCAAACAGGTGAATAATTAATTTAATTGAATAATAAACAAGCAGCATTAACTTGATGAATAATCTCGTTAATGCTGCTTTTTCTAATTTGTTCTTGTTATGTCTCGCCAGAGTCTAACTATAATATTAGCTTTATCAATAGTTTTATTGGCACTCACAGATGTTGTCATGCCATCTTTTCCATTTAGAAATCCGTAACTACCATCCACAGTAAGAGTAACTTTTCCAACAGTTTGATACTTCTTTATTGGGGCAATAATTTCGCTATTAGGATGGAATTTTGCTGAAATATCTTGAGTTCCTTGTTCCTTATTTAACCAAAGACCAGTAGTTCTTCGCATAGCAATAGGGAGAGTTTTTTGCTTACCCTTAAGGATTTTAACGTTGTTGATATTAGGAACAGATTGACCAGCACCAATAACCGTATAATTGTAGCTATTAGAAATATTGTTTAGTAATAATTTTGTTTGTTCAAATCTTTGGGAATCACTATTAGCACCAATTATAACAGTGATAATGCGACTTCCATATTTACTGGTTGTAGCTGTTATACATTCACCAGCGGCGTCAGATGTACCAGTTTTTAGTCCATCAACTTGAAAATTATTATCAGATAAAAGTTTATTCGTATTAGTTACTGAAGTTGTTTTCCCACGATCATTGAATTGGACATTTTGAAGTTTAGTTGTATTTAAAATTTCAGGATAGTCTTTAATTAGCTTAGTAGCAATGATAGCCATATCTTGTGCAGATAATTCATTTTCGGAATTTTTGCTAGCACCTGGATATTTTTCGCTTTTCAAATATTCAGTAGGTAGGCCATTTGCACTATATAATTTTGCATCTTTTATGCCCATATTTTTAGCAGTTACTCGCATTAGTTTTACAAAATCTGTCTGAGAGCCAGAAACAGCCCTTGCTATAACCATTGCAGCAGCATTCGCAGATCCTACTAACATTGCTTGATATAACTCCTTAATAGTGTATGAGTGAGTGCTATCAAGTGGAACATTAGTCAATTCAGAATTATGACTTATCTCAGCTTCAACTTTAGTAGGTTTTACCTTAGTATTCCAAGATAATTCATGATGATTAATTTTATCCAGTAGAATATAAGAAGTTAATAATTTTGACATAGAAGCTACAGGATAAACTTCATCTTCTTTAGTTTCATATAGAATTTGACCGCTATTAGCGTCCACTGCAATTGCCGATTTAACATTAGTTAGGGCGGGAATGCTATCTGCCATAGCTGAATTTTGTAATCCAGTAATTACTATAAATATAGATATAAAAATTACCATTAATTTTTTGCATAACCTAAAATTTTTCCTCCATAAAGTTTTTGATTAAATTAAATAACCAGTTTAATATTCGGAAAAATAAATACCACTCACCGATGTAAATAAGTAATTTTAGAAGTATTAATGATAGTGAGATATTCCATTTTCCCAATTTAATTAAAGTAAAAAGTAAATTATCGTTAAAAGCATCTTTAATAATGTAGATGACGATAAAAAATAAGCTGAGCAGACAACTTAATTTAAGTTGACGCCAGTTTATGATGGATTTCAAAGACATATGTTCACCTCGTTTTTATTTAATACACCTTTTATTGTACAACCAATTGGAAAAATAAGAATTAGAATTTAGTGTGGATTCGAATTTAAAGGAACTTGATTTTTTTAAATTACGATTTTACAATACGGTTAGTATTACTGGATAGATAAGAAGGATAGCAATGTTAACTAAATTGGCAAATATGTCTACGAAACAAAAGATTTTTTCTATTATTTTGATAGTAGTAATCCTGCTTAAGATTTTTTATGGGGTTACTTTTAAAACAGGGCAAAAAATCATAGCGGCTCAATCAAAAATAGAAAAAGTAGAAGGAAAACAAGTTACTCAAAAAGCTAATGAAAAAGTAGATTGGCATGACCCATCAGAAAATAAACCATATCCAAACATTAGTGATTATCCTAATTTTTGGATACATGTTTCTATTGAAAAACATAGAGTATATCTCATGAATAATAAAGAGGTATTGTATACAATGTTGTGTTCGCCTGGAGCTGCTGGACAAGAGACGCCACGTGGAACATTTAGTATTCAAGCAGAACGAGGAGAACATTTTTATAATAGTCAGTCAGGAGAAGGGGCTAACTACTGGGTATCATTTAAAGATCATGGCATATATTTATTCCATACGGTTCCTGTTGACGCTAATGGCAATTATGTTGTGTCAGAAGCAGAACAGTTGGGAAAGGCTAGCAATTCGCATGGCTGTATCCGTTTATCAATTGCGGATGCTAAATGGTTTTACGAAAATGTACCAACTGGAGCAAAAGTCGTAATTGATTAGAATGTGACATAGAAAAAAGTTAATAACTGGTATATCGTCAAGATAATTTAGATGATATACCATTTTTTATTTTTTAGATTATAAGATCAGAAATTTGAGTTTTACTTTTCATGTGATAAAATTAAAATTAGATTAAAATGATTAGAGGGGGAAAGCGATGAATAAAGAAAGATTGCAATTATTAGCGCATAAAACGATGAATATCTATCAAGTAGAAATGCGACAATTGCCGCAGACTTCAGAATTAATTACAGAGTTGCCTGTAGAAACAGAAGCATCAAATCAATATGAAACTAAAATAATAGTAAAGGATGAAAATTTACTTTACAGAACTTTTAGGGTTCCTGAAGATAAAAAATTAGGAATAATGAATTTTGCAAGTCCAGTTACAATTGGCGGAAATTTTCAATATGGTGTAAATGCGCAAGAACAAACAATTTGCCGAAATAGTTTTCTATATCCAGAGTTAAAGAAGTATCGCAGAACATATTATTATCATAACATCCAAAATCCCAATGACTTTTTATTTAGTCCATATTTAATTTATGCTAGTGATATTAAATTTATTCGCGATGAAAAAGAAGACCAAATCTTGAAAGGAAAGTTTGCTGATGTTGTATCTGTGGCAGCACCTGATGTAACTTCAATGCGAGAAAATAATAAAGTTTTACCGGCAGAAAAGATTGCTGAAGATATATATAATAAAGTTTTAGCAACTTTGCGTGTTTTCAAAAATCATGAAACTAAAGTTTTAATATTAGGTGCTTTTGGTTGTGGTGCATTTGGAAACGATCCACAGATGGTAGCAAAAATATTTAAGCAAGTCCTAGATAGATCAGAGTTCAAGGGCGTATTTGAAGAAATATATTTTGATATTATGAAAAATCCACAAGTTTTGAAAATTTTTGAAAATACTTTGAAAGATTGATGATAAATCTAAAGCATTACTCTGGTTAATATGTTACAATGATTTAGAACTCTAAATTGGTAGATTACTATAATTATAATGATTAAGAGGTTAAATATACCTGCAAATTGATAATATTGAAAGGGAGAGGTTTGAGCATGAAAATGCAATTAGCCGAAGTAGCACGAGCACTCAATATCGAAGCTAAAGAAGAATGGGAAGATATTTCAATTACAAGTGTTTGCTTCGATAGCCGTAAAATCGAGTCTGGTGCTTTGTTTATTCCTTTGGTGGCTGAAAATGATGGTCATAAGTATGTAGAAGCTGCAATCAATGGTGGGGCAGTTGCTACACTATGGCAAGAAGATCATTCTGAAAATATCCCAGATAGTATTGCAGTATTACCTGTTTCTGATACTTTAGTTGCTCTACAACAATTAGGTAAGCATTATTTAATGAAAATTAATCCTAAAGTAGTAGCTATTACAGGAAGTAACGGAAAAACTACAACAAAAGATATGACAGCAGCAGTGTTGGCTACACAGTTCAATGTTCATAAGACTTTTGCTAATTTCAATAATGAAATTGGAGTACCTATGACAATCTTAAGTATGGAACCTAATACAGAAGTTCTAGTAGTAGAAATGGGTATGGATCGTTATGGTCAATTGGATTTTTTGAGTAAATTAGCTGAACCTGATGTTGCAGTAATTACTATGATTGGTGAAGCGCATATAGAATTCTTTGGAACAAGAGATCATATTGCTGACGCTAAGATGGAAATTACACATGGTTTAAAAGAAGATGGAGAATTGGTAATTAATGGTGACGAACCATTATTGACTACAAAAGCTAAAGAAGTTAGTCAAGAAGTACTAACCTTTGGTAGCCTTGATAATAATGATATGCGTGCAATGGATATTGTTAGTGATGCTACTAAGACAAGTTTTAAAGTAGCAACTTGGCCTGAAGTAGATTTCACGATCAATATGATTGGTGCATATAATGTTTTCAATGCTTTAGCAGCTTTAAGTGTGGGTAATATTTATCATATACCAGTAGATAAGATGCAAAAAGCTTTAGCATCATTTGATTTAACAGCCAATCGAACAGAATGGTTAGAAGCTAAAAATGGTGCAAAGATTTTGAGCGATGTATATAATTCAAATCCAACAGCAGTTAAAGAAGTTTTATACGCTTTTGAACAAGTTCCAACTGAAGGAAAGAGAATTATTGTTCTAGGCGATATGCTTGAATTAGGTGAGAAAGCTGCTGAAATGCACAGTGATTTAGCCCAAGCTATTAATCCTGATAGAATAGGCAGTGTCTATCTATGTGGAGAACTTATGGGGTATTTAGCTGAAAAATTAAGAGAGAAATTTGATGAAACTCAAATTCATCACTATCAAAAAGATGATTTACTAACTTTAACTTCTGATTTAAAAAATGAATTAATGCCTGATGATATTGTTTTATTAAAAGCTAGTCACGGAATTCATTTGGAAAACGTTGTAAGTGAATTAATTTAAGCATTGAATGCCAATCTAGAGTAAATTTATGATGAGAAAGAAGCCTTAATAATGGCTGAACGTTAATAGAAGCCGAGTGAATGGTTATGACGCGCAAGACCATTTCGGTTTCTATTGTTTTTAGGAGGAAGAATTTTGAAATTTGGCGAATTAGGATTAGATAAAAGTTTGTTAAAGGCTGTAAAGAGAAGTGGTTTTGAAGAAGCTACTCCTATTCAAGCAGAAACGATACCACTTGTTTTAGCTGGTAATGATGTAATTGGACAAGCACAGACAGGTACCGGTAAAACTGCAGCCTTTGGTTTGCCAGTATTACAACAATTAGATTTGGATTTGAGACAAATTCAAGCAGTAATAATCTCACCAACTCGTGAATTAGCAATTCAAACACAAGAAGAACTTTTTCATTTAGGAAAAGAAAAAAGAGCTAAGGTCCAAGTTGTGTATGGCGGAGCTGACATTAGACGTCAAATTAAGCAACTTGAACAACACACACCACATATTTTAGTAGGAACACCAGGACGATTACTTGATCATATTCAAAGAGGAACAATTAACTTGGCTCATGTTAAACATTTGATTTTAGATGAAGCTGATGAAATGCTAGACATGGGATTCTTGGATGATATTGAAAAGATTATCCAAGCAGTACCAGCTGAACGTCAAACTTTATTATTCTCAGCAACTATGCCTAAAGAAATCTTGAAGATTGGCGAAAAATTTATGGTTAATCCACAAATTGTAAAAATCAAAGCTAAAGAGTTAACAACAGATTTAGTTGATCAATATTTTGTAAAAACAAAAGAGTTTGAAAAATTTGATATTATGACTAGATTAATTGATGTTCAAGCTCCTGAATTAACAATTGTTTTTGGTAGAACTAAACGTCGTGTTGATGAACTTTCTCGTGGTTTAGAAGCACGTGGTTACAATGCAGCTGGCATTCATGGTGATTTGACTCAACAACGTCGTATGAACGTATTACGTAAGTTTAAAAATGGAGATTTAGATATCTTAGTAGCAACTGATGTCGCAGCCCGTGGTTTAGACATCTCAGGAGTTACTCATGTTTACAACTATGATATTCCACAAGATCCTGAAAGTTATGTTCACCGTATTGGTAGAACTGGTCGTGCGGGACACCATGGAACTTCCGTAACATTTGTTACACCTAACGAAATGGATTACCTACGTGTTATCGAGAAATTAACTAAGAAACGCATGGATCCATTGAAGCCACCAACTCAAGATGAAGCATTTATTGGACAAGTTTCAAGTGCTTTAGATGATATTAAAGATTTAATAGCTGATACAGATACAGAACGCTATGAAGCACAAGCACAAGCACTATTGGAACAATATGATGCAGTTGAAGTAGTAGCAGCCTTTTTGAATAATATGACTAAGAAGGATGCTTCTGACGTTCCTGTTAAGATTACACCAGAAAAACCACTACCTCGCCGTAAAAAAGGTCGTCGTAACGGAAATTATCGTCGCGGTAATGATAACTTTAAGCGTAGTAAAAGATTTAATAAGCACGATAGAAATAATCGTGATAATAAGCGCAGAAGTGGCAAAAAAAATAGATTTACTATTAGAACAAAGAAAGCTTAATTAAGTTTAAGAACTGATGTATACTGGTAAAAAGTATATATCAGTTTTTGTTTGCAATAAATTGGTGCAACTTCTTAGATGATTTGGTAAAATAGGTGTGATATTCTGAGGGGTGAGCTAACGATAACTATGATTTATGGAAATGGAATAGATATACAAGAAATAAGGAAAATTCAAAAAGCGCAAGAGAAGCGTGAGAGTTTTGCTAAACGTATACTAACTGTAAATGAGTTAGCTATATTTGAAAAATATAAAGGAAATCGAAAGTATGAATTTTTAGCCGGTCGTTTTTCTGCTAAAGAAGCATTTAGTAAGGCATATGGAACTGGAATTGGAAAAAAGGTTGGCTTTCAAGATATTGAGATTTTAAATGATAGTCAGACTGGAAGACCAGAAATTGTAAAATTTCCTGGAGATAATAAATTACAGGCCAAGATTTCGATTTCTCACTCTGGTGAATATGTAGTTACAGAAGTGATATTAGAAAAATTAACATGGCAGACTAAGATGAAAAAATTCTTAATTAAGCAAAAGTAAGAGAGAAGAAGTGTAGGAATGGTAATTGGAAGACATCGCAATACGCGTGCTATAATTAGCCTAGAAGCAATTAAGCATAATGTAGCAACCCAAATTTCAAAATTAAAGGATAGTCAATCTTTATTTGCAGTAGTTAAAGCAAATGCTTATGGGCATGGAATGATTCCTGTAGCTAAAGCCGCTAAAGAAGCAGGAGCTAACGGCTTTTGTGTGGCTATTATTGATGAGGGAATAGCTTTACGAGAAAGTGGAATAAAAGATCCGATTTTGATCTTAGGTGTAAATCCAGCGAGTGAAGCAGTTTGTATGGCTAAACATGATTTGTCTGTGGCTGTAGGGACTTTAGAATTTTTGACTGAAGCTCAAAAGCTACTTCAAGAAGAAAAACAAAGCTTAAAGATCCACCTAGCATTAGACACAGGTATGGGAAGAATTGGCTTTAGAAATACTGAAGATTTGAAAGAAGCTGTTGATTTTATTGAAAAACATTCTGATCAATTAAAGTGTGAAGGAGTATTTACACATTTTTCAACTGCTGATAGTAAGGACCCAGCATATTTTGAAAAGCAATCTCAAAAGTTTGATGAGTTAGTGGGAGTATTGAAAAAGAAACCAAAATATATTCATCAAGCTAACTCAGCTACAGCTCTATGGCATCCAAATTTTGAAGGAAATCTAGTAAGAATGGGAATTTCAATGTATGGATTAAATCCTTCTGGCGATGTGATTGATGAAACTTGGAATTTAGAGCCAGCATTAAGTTTGGAAAGTGAATTAGTAGCAGTTAAAGAAGTAGAAGCTGGTTCATCCATTGGTTATGGTGCTACCTATACTAGTTCTCAATCAGAATGGATTGGAACTGTGCCAATTGGCTATGCTGATGGTTGGTTAAGAAGAATGCAAGGTTTTAAAGTTTTGATTGATGGTCAATATTGTGAAATTGTCGGTAGAGTTTGTATGGATCAATTTATGGTTAGACTACCTAAAAAGTATGATCTTGGTACAAAAGTAACTTTAATTGGAGAAAATAATGGTAAAGTTATTACAGCTCAAGATGTGGCTAACTATGCCGATACAATTCATTATGAAATTATGTGTAATATAACGGAAAGAGTTCCAAGAATTTACAAGTAGTAGGTAAAAGAATATCTTAATTATAATGTAAGGCGAGGTAATTTTTATGATTAAGAAAAGTGTAAAAGCTATTATTAAAGATAAGAATTTTGTAGAATATTGTAGTTTTTATTCTGTTGACAGCAATGAAGTTGTAAATGATGATAGTTTGATGAGTCACATCCAAGAAAACCAGACTAGCTTGGAACAACTGATAGCTGGTTATATGGAAATGGGAGCTTTAAATCAAGAAATTTGTGGTGAATTTTGGAATTGTGAGTGTTCTTCAGATCATGCAGATGGGTTAAAAGAATAGAGTGGAGTCGATGATATGAGTGATTTTGAGGTGAAACGTGGGGATATCTTTTTTGCTGATTTATCACCTGTAGTTGGTTCGGAACAAGGGGGGAGTTAGGCCAGTATTGATTATTCAAAATAATATTGGTAATAAATTTAGTCCTACAGTAATAATTGCTGCAATAACTTCAAAAATCTCAAAGCCAAAAATGCCTACACATATAGGATTAGTTGCTAAAGAGGTTGGTTTGGAAAAAGATTCAGTAGTATTACTAGAACAGTTACGAACGATTGATAAGCAAAGATTAAAAGATAAAGTAACACATATAGATGAAAAATTAATGCAGAGAGTCAATAACGCACTGAAAATCAGTGTGGGGTTGGCCTCTATACATAAAAAATGAGGATGATTAATCTTTTATGGTTAATCATCCTCTTATTTGTTTTAAAAGAAATTAAGTTGTTCAGGTGGTTTTGGTCCTAAATTATCAAATGTTATATTTAGGAATTCTTGTAATTTTAAGGCGTTAGGAGCAGCGTCTTTACCAGAATTGTTATTAAAGATTATACAAATTTCTTTAGTATCTTCTTGTAACTTTTGAATAACTTGCTTGAATTCTAGCAATTCATTGTCAGAATAACGATATAAGGTACGTTTAGAACGCCAATTTTTTCCGGGGTTTTCCCAACCTTCGATGTTACGCCCATGTAATCTGAAAAATGTCAGGTTGGGATTAGTTATAACTGGGAGAAAAGGAACTGAGGATTCCAAGCGAGATGGCTCATCAGCAATAACTAAAGTAAAACTTAATTCTCGACAAAAATTAACTAATTTTTCAGTATCGTTATACCAACTTTTATGCCTAAATTCCAGAGAAATAGAAATATTTGGCAATTTCTGCCTTAAATAACGTAAATAATTAGTACTTTTCTTGTTTAAAGTAAAGTACGGCGGAAATTGAAATAGTACAGTTTTTAATTGATTTTTGTCTATTAAAGGTTGTAAACTCTCCAGAAAATTATGAAAAGTTAAATTAATGTGCTGAATATCACTTTGTTCATGTAAGGTTAGAACTTTGTTAGCTTTGACAACAAATTGAAAAGATTCAGGAACTTGAGCCTGCCAATTTTCAACAGTGGAAATTCTAGGAATGCCATAGAAAAATGTATCTAATTCTACTGTTGGAAAGTAAGCAGAATATTCGGAAAGTGTAACCGGACGATCTTCATTGTGAATCAAAGCAGGATGTTCATTCCAAGTTGTTAGACCTAATGTTATCAAATAATCACATTCTTTACTTAATTATTATTAAATAGATTAGCCAATTTAGCAGCCATTTCAGGATCGAGATTATCAGCGAAAGTACTGCTACTTTCTTCTTTTTCTTGCTTCTCTAGTTTTTTATTGATTTCAAATTGGTGTTTTAAAGCATCAATTACAGCTTGTTCTCCAGTTTCAACAGGATTAAATTCTAATGTACCACCGGCTGAATCTGAGTGACCACCACCATTAAAATACTTTTCAGAGAAAGAAGCAACATCTAGCTTGCCGTTACTACGCAAGGAAATACTGCGATTGTCGATCACTAAAGCTGCATCTACTGGATGATTTTTTAATAAGGAATGGGCAATTTCAGATTTATAATCACTAGCGTAAACAATTCCGAAACTATGACCATCGAGCTCAAATGTGAGCACACTCTTGAGATGTTTGTCTAAATAGCGTTGTCTTCTACCATTTAAAGTGTTAATTAAAAGACTGTTATTTTGACGATATTGTTCCCAACTAGTCCCAAAGACTTCAGTGACAAACATTTCTGAACGACTTAATGGATAGAACCAGAATAATTGGTTTAATTCATCAGCAGCTAAACGTGTAGCACTGTCCATGTTAGGATCATTTTTCCAATCCCATGTATCATAAGCACGAATAAGTTCTACTAAGTAACGTAAATCATTTTGACGTTTACTAGGAATGTTACTGAAATTAACATTTTGACTTATCCAATCCCAGACTAAACTTGTTGCACTAGGATTAATATCTGTATTAGTAGGTGTAATACAGTTTTGACGATATTTTTGTCGAAGTTTTTCTTCACTCTCATGGTGATCAAAAATTAACCAATGATTTGGAAAATGTTGTTCAAGTTGTTGAAATGAATAGTCACTATCAGGTGTCATGTCAGCGATGAAAACATCGGTATATTGGTGTAATGAAGGTTGACGAAACCAGTAAGATAACTCTCTATCTAAATTTCCAGCTGAACAAGTAGTTAGGTCAAAGGTAGCATTTTTAAATAAGTATGGTTGAAGTGTTTTAAGTAAAACTGGAGCACCAAAACCATCTAAATCATTATGAGAAAAAATTTTAATATGTTGTTTGTTTACCAAAGTAAGTCTCCCCCTAAATTAAGATACCATTACAGTGATCTATTTCGTGTTGGATAATCTGTGCATTAAAGCCTTCAAAAGTAGCATGAACTTTTTGAAAAGATTGGTTTAAGTAGCTAACTTCAATCTTATTAAAACGGGTGGTTTCACGCTCACCAGTTAAAGAAAGACAACCCTCAGAAGTAGAATATTTTTGAGATTTTTTAGTTATTACTGGATTAATCATAGCAACAATTAAAGGACCGAATTGACACGCAATAATACATTTATTTTTACCAATCATGTTAGCTGCCATACCAACACAATGATCACGATGATAGGTTAAAGTATCAACTAAATCTTGAACAATTGCGATATCTTTTTTTGAAGCAGGTGTACTTTTTTTAGAAAGAATTTTAACATCGTGATTTATATCTCTTATCATGAGTAAACCCCATTTCTAGCGTATTTCTATTTTATTATAGCAAAAGTTGGGTTATAGTGGTTAAAGAAAAATAGACGATATATTTCAAGAGGTTAGATCTATATGGAAGAAGAATATATTCAAAATTTGAAAAACTATTTAGTGGAATTCGATAAATTACCAATAGCTAAAAAGAAAATAACTGCTTTACTTGAAGTGGATAACTGTTATAAGAAAGGTAATATTCCAACTAAATCATTGCCTAATTTAGAATTTACGGAAACAGAGATTTTAGAACATTTAACAGAATTCCCAAATATTATGGAACTAGAGAGTCATTTACTAGATTTTAGAGAATATATAATTGAAGAATATGGAATCTGGCATATATATTCGCAAGAGTGGTTACAAGATTTAAAATCTTTTTTGGCGGATGAACAAACGTTAATGATTATGGCTGGAAATGCAGTGTTAGGGAAGTTTTTGAAAAATATTATTTGTACTGACAATTTAGATTGGCGTCATCAAGACAACGAACGTCCTAATCCTTGGACAGATGTAGAGCAGTTGGATGCCTTAGAAGCAGTAAAAAAGTATTTAAATAATGTGTCTAATATCATTATAGAATGGTGTCCAGATAGTACTGATACAGATATCAAAGTATTGCATTACCTACGTCAGAAAAAATGGAAGGGAAATTTGATAGTACTTGGAGAAAAACAGGGTGCTACAAACTCGAAAGCTTTTTGGAAAGAGGCTCATCTTGAAAGACCTGTTAACTTGAATCAACATCATAAGCCATTTGATTTTATTAAAGATCAAGTTTATTTAGCTAAATAATAAAATTCCTTATATTATGGAGAAAAAACTACCATGATATAAGGGATTTTAAGTTAGGAATGGAAAAGTAATTGTATCAAAAGAAATAGTGTCTAAGTAGATAATACTTGCTTCACCATCAATATGAATAGGTTGATGAGAATTGATAGTTATTTTAAATTCTTTTCCGTGTTGGTGATGCCAATTTTTACTACTAGGATTTTTAAACGGTAATATTGTACGAAGAAAATTAATTAAAAATCCTAGTTTAGTACTTTTTTCTAAGATAATTGCATCAATACTCTGGTTAAAAACACTAGCTTTAGAAACTAATTTAACTCCTCCACCGAAGAAAGGGTGATTAGTTATTGTACATAAAAAAGTTTTTTTATATTTTTGGACAGAAGTCCCATTATTTTTAAATAATGTGGGAAAAAATTTTTGAATAATAAGTGCTTTTAAGAAAAAAGATGCATATACTAAAGCTCCTAAATGAACTTTATTCAATAACATTTTTAATTTAGAATGGTTGGCTGAATAAACAATTCTAGCATCGAAACCAATACCAACATTATTTAAAAAGTAGCGTTCTATATCGTTTATTTTAACTTTTCCAACACAAATATTTTTAATAGTGGCTTGATGGTGAATATATTCCCAAGCTTTGAGAGGATTGGAAGGAAGTGAAATTGCTCTAGCAAAATCATTTCCTGATCCACAAGCAATATAACTTATAGGATTTTGTAAATGACAATCAATTAAAATATTTAGAATTTCATTGATTGTTCCATCTCCACCAAGTACAACAATTATTTGATTAGGATCAAGAGAGTTTAAAAGCATTTCTTGATTTAATTTTTGATCTGGAAAAGTGTATTTATGGATATAAGAAATGTTTTGTTCTTGTAATCTATTCCTTATTTTTTTCCATGCAGCTAGTCCACGACCATTACCAGCAATGGGATTAATAATAAAGAAATATTTTTTTTCGACCATATTTTCCTCCAAACACACATATCGTTATTATATAGTAAAAAATTTAATTGGACTAGGAAAAATATAGTTTATAAGAGAAAAATCTTAGACTTTTTTTAATACTAAAAATCATATCTATGATAATATAAACATAGAAATATAAAGGAAGGAAGCATTTGATATGACAGAAAAAATTTTCACTTTAGACGAGTTAAAGAATTATGATGGTAAGGAAGGTCGCAAAGCATATATTGCAGTTGATGGTGTTGTTTATGATGTTACTAACGTTGCTGCTTGGCAAGGTGGAACTCATCATGGAAATAATGCTGGGAATGATGTTTCTGATAGAATCGTCAAAGCACCACATGGTAAGTCAATATTAGAAAAATTAGAAGTTGTAGGAAAATTAGGATAGTAAAGAAGCATCTACTTATTAATCTAGTTATGATTAATAAAGCAGATGCTTTTTACTTGAAAAAAATATCAAATACATTATTTTTATATTGATTTTTAAGCTTATAATAGCGATAACGTAATTTGGAGTCTTGTAAAATATCCTTTTTTTGAACTTTACCAGAAATTATATCTCTAAATAAGCGACAATTTTTTTCATCTAAAGAGTGAAGAAATGCTTGAATAGCTTCCTTTACCAGAATATTCTTATCAGGAGCGTGATTTTTATAATCAGAACCAATAATGACTCCTTTTAAGTTAGAAGATATTTGTTCATAGGAGGTTGATTCCCTTTCGGATTTACGCTTATAGGCATGTTCTAGTCGGTAGAGGGAATTGTATTTATTGCGAAGATTAATCTGAAAATAATATCCAAAAGTAATATTAGATGGCAACCTATACCGTAAGGCTGAAGAATAACAAACAATTTTAGCTTCTTGAATTAAATCGTCTCGTTCGTAAAAAGTAAAATGATAACTATTTATTAATTTAAAAACAAGGGGAGTATATTTTTGAAATAGTTTGTTAAAATTATCATCGCTAGGCTGTTCTTTAAAGTTCTCTAAAAGAATATTATCTAAATTTAAATTCACGCTATATCCTCCTTTAGAGAAGAATATAGCATATATATAAATATAATGATGTATACTTTTTTACATGATTAAATGTTAGTATCTTCTATTTCGTCTAAAGCTGATGTAATATCGCTAAAAGAAAATCCTTGCTTAAAAAGAGCTTGTTGAATCTTAAATTTTCTCTTCTTAATATCTAAATTTTCATAACGTGACCAAAGTTTATTAGCTTTTTCCAATAAAATTTCACGTTCTGTATCATCATCAAAAATTAAATCTAACTCTTGAATGATTGTATCAATAATATCATAGGAAAATCCCTTTGTTAGTAAGACTTGTTTAATTTTATTTTGTTTATTACGATATGAATCATGACTATAGCGATTAGCTAGTTTTTCAGCTAAAGCGACACCTTTTTCTACTTGTAACTTGTCAGTGTAAAGAATTAAAGCATCTTCAGCTATATTATCATCAATCCCTTTTTTTGAAAGATTAAGTCTAATAACTTTAGGTCCCTTATCAGAAGTATTCATCATAGTTCTAACATAACTTTCAGCGTAAGTTTTGTCATTAATTAAGTCTAGATCAATAAGCTTGTTGATAATTTCAGGAATATAATCTTCATGAATATCAAGAGAGTGTAATTTATCTTCGACTTCTTTTCTAGTGCGAAGTTGATAGGATAGATAATTTAAAGCCGCATTATAGCCTTTAGAAATATCATCAGCTAATTTAATTTCTTCTATTAAATTTTCGTCAAGTTCTTGTCCTTTATGTAAACGATATTTAATTAGGACACTTTCACTAACTGGAAATGCATACTTATCATTAATATAAATATTGAAACGTCCAGCTTTCTTTTGAGTTTGAATCATCGTTATTTTTTTTACCACACAATCGACCTTCCTAAATCAACTAATATTTACTGTTAACATGGTATAATAAATCAGAGAAAAATTCGAGAGGTTAAGATTATTCATGCAAAAGGTAAAGAATGATATAAAAATAAAAGTTGGACAGAAGTTTCCTTTAACAATTAAAAGACTAGGAATAAATGGTGAAGGAATTGGATACTTTAAGCGCAAGATAACATTTGTTCCACAAGCACTTCCTGGTGAAGTAATTTTGGCTGAAGTAACTAAAGTTCATCCTAAGTATTTAAATGCGAAAATAAAGAAAATTAGAAAAGCAAGTCCTGATAGGGTAGAACCTGTTGATAATTATGATGTTGGTGGGATAGAGCTTGAACATTTAGCATACAGCAAGCAGTTAGAATTTAAGACAGATGTTATTCGTCAATCTTTAGAAAAATTCAAACCAACCAATTATGAAAATATGGAATTACGTCCAACCTTAGGGATGGAAGTACCTTATGAGTATCGAAATAAAGCCCAATTTCCAGTAAGAAAAGTTAAGGGAAATAAGGTAATTGCCGGATTATACAAACCTAATAGCCATATCTTAGTAGATTTACCAACTTTTAAAACTCAAATACCATTAACAATGGAAATAATGAGAAAGATAGTTAAGCTATTAGAAAAATGGAATATTTCAATTTATGATGAAAGAAGAAATTCAGGAATCTTAAAAACGGTTGTAATCAGACAAACGCTAAAGACAGAACAAGTTCAAATAGTATTTGTAACGGCAAGAAATAATTGTGCTAACTTAAATCAAGTTGTAAACGAAATTATGGCAGCATATCCACAAATCGTATCAGTCATGCAAAATATTAATCCGAGCCGTTCTTCCTTGGTTTGGGGTGAAGAAACCTTTAAATTAGCTGGAACGGATAGATTACTAGAACAATTAGGAGACATAAAATTTGAACTATCTGCACGATCATTTTTCCAATTAAACCCTAGTCAAACTGAAGTATTATATACAGAAGTGAAAAAGGCATTGGATTTAAAAGAAGATGAAACACTAGTAGATGCATACTGTGGGGTAGGAACAATTGGTTTATTTGTTTCACCAGACGCCAAAGAAGTAAGAGGAATGGATATTATTCCTGAAGCAATAGAAGATGCTAAGAAAAATGCAGAATTATCAGGTAGAAAGAATATTCATTACGAAGTAGGGAAGGCAGAAGATCTTTTTGCCAAATGGACTAAAAATAATTTTGTGCCAGATGCTTTGGTAGTTGATCCTCCAAGAACTGGACTGGATGATAAGATGATAGAGACTATTTTAAAGTATCGTCCCAATAAATTTGTATATGTTTCATGTAATCCGTCAACTTTAGCTAGAGATTTAGTGAAGTTGGTCAAAATATATAATGTTGAGTACATTCAATCAGTAGATATGTTTCCACAAACAGCAAGAGTAGAAGCTGTTGTTAAATTGAGTAAAAAGTAATTAAATAATATACATTTTTTGTAAATTAATTAGCTCTTTTTGTGTATTTAGAGAAATATCTGGTATAATATCAATGAATATCGGTGTAATTTACATTCGTGTTTATGAAGAAGCGGAGGATTTTCTTATGATGAATATATCTGGTCCGCGAGAGGGCGATTTCATAACTATTAAAAGTTATAAGCATGACGGTAGTTTACATCGAACGTGGCGAGATACAATGGTACTTAAAACCAGTGAGAATGCGTTAATTGGTTGCAATGACCATACTTTAGTAACAGAATCTGACGGAAGAAGATGGATTACAAGAGAACCAGCTTTAGTTTATTTTCATAAACATTATTGGTTTAATATTGTGACAATGATTCGTGAGAACGGAGTATCATATTATTGTAATTTAGCCTCACCTGCTGTATTAGATAAAGAGGCTTTGAAGTATATTGACTATGATTTAGATGTCAAAGTCTTTCCTAATGGTGAAAAACGTTTGCTAGATGTCGATGAATATGAGGATCATGGAAATAAGTGGCATTATTCGGCAGACATTGATAAGATTTTGAAACATAACGTTAGGGTTTTAGTTGATTGGATAAATAATGGTAAAGGTCCATTTTCAAAAGAATATGTTGAAATTTGGTATAACCGTTATTTAGAATTGTCGCGTCAACAGTGAATTACCGCTGTAATGTAATATATTCTAAGGAGTAAAAAGAGGTTGCGATGTTATATCACAGCCTCTCTCTTATTTAGCAATAGTTTTTTGAGGAGGTTTCTATGCCTAATAAAAAGAATTTGATGTTTTGGTCGTTAGAAATTTTGATTGTTGCAACATTAATTTGGGTTTGTATGAAGATAAATTTTGTTTTTCAACCAGTAGTAGCATTCTTTTCAACCTTATTTATCCCGGTAATCATATCAGGATTTTTGTATTACATGCTACTACCATTAGTGAAGTTACTAATGAAGGTTAAGATTGGGAAATTTAAAATTAATCGAACTGGAGCAGTCGCCATTGTTTTTATAGCAGTTTTTGCGATTATTGCGATGTCAATTGCTTTCCTTTTACCAAAAATTATTGTGCAGGTAGAAAATTTAATCACAAAATCTCCAACTTATGTTTCTCAATTGGAGAAGAATTTCCAGCATTTTTTGAAATATGATAGTCGAAGTAGTTGGTTGAAAGATATTGATTTGCAGTCTTACTTAAACCGTTTCGAAGGATCCGGTAGTGAGATGATAGCTAAATTTATGAAGTCATTAACTAACAGTTTAGGAAGTATTATCTCCGCAATAACTAATATCACAGTTACAGTTTTAACTGTTCCATTTATGTTATTTTATATGTTAAAAGATGGTTATAAATTAATGCCTAGTATTTTAAAGTTTGTACCGCGTAAACGTACTGCTCAAGTTGAAGCAATGTTACAAGATATGAGCAATACTTTATCAAAATATATTAGTGGACAAGCAATTGAATGTATTTTTGTTGGTATTTGTACAGCTATTGGTTATGGACTTGCCGGTGTACCTTATGCTTTATTAACAGGAATATTTGCTGGAGCAACTAATATTATTCCATATATCGGTCCTTATATTGGATTAGTTCCAGCTTTGATTCTATCCTTAACTGATTCTTTTAACACTGCAGTAATGGCAATAATAGTCTGCATTATCGTACAGCAAATTGATGGTAATCTGATTTATCCAAATGTTATCGGAAAATCAGTTGATATCCATCCTCTAACAATTATCTTATTGTTGTTGGTAGCTGGAAAAATTGCTGGGTTACTAGGTATTATTTTATGTATACCATTTTATGCAATCATCAAGGTAATTGTTAAACATGTAAGGGAAGTTATTATTTTAGAGAATGAATCTTCAGATGAAGCAAAAATTGAAAAATAATTAAAATATTAAGATTTATCTGAAACTATTAATGATTAGTGATAACATATAAGAGTAGAACTCTAAAAAGTAAGGATGAGCGAGATGACAGAAAAAATTGCAGTTCTTGGTGCTGGATCTTGGGGAAGTATCTTGGCTGGTGTTTTAGATGAAAATAAAAACGAAGTATGGTTGTGGACTAATAAAGAATCACAAGCCAAAGAATTAAATGAAAACCATACTAATGAACATTACATACCAGGACACAAATATTCAGAAACAATTAAGGCTACAACAAATCTTAAAGAGGCCGTTGATGGAGCTTCAGCAGTTTTATTCGTAGTACCTACTAAAGTAATAAGACTAGTTGCTCAACAATTAGTTGAAGTTTTAAAAGAACTAGGACAAAAGCCATTAATTATTCATGCAAGTAAAGGGCTTGAATTAGGTTCTCACAAACGAATTTCTGAAGTAATAGAAGAAGAAATTCCAAGTGAATATCGTAAAGATGTAGTAGTCTTATCTGGACCAAGTCATGCTGAAGAAGTAGCACGTAAAGATATTACTTTAATTACGGCAGCTTGTGAAAACTTAGATTCAGCTAAGAAGGTACAATCTTTATTTATGAATGATTATTTAAGAATTTATACAAATAAAGACGTAATAGGTGTTGAAACAGGAGCAGCATTTAAGAATGTTATTGCGATTGGTGCAGGTGCTTTGCATGGTTTAGGTTATGGTGATGACGCTAAAGCCGCTTTAATGACACGTGGTTTGGCTGAAATTAGTAGATTAGGTGTTGCTTTTGGTGCTGATCCACTAACATTTATCGGTTTATCAGGTGTAGGTGATCTAATCGTTACATGTACTAGTGTTCATTCAAGAAACTGGCGTGCAGGTAATCAACTAGGTAAGGGTAAGGCCCTTGATGAAGTTATTCAAGATATGGGCATGGTTATTGAAGGTATCAATACTTGTAAAGCAGCCTATGAATTAGCTCAACAAAAAAATATTGAAATGCCAATAACTGAAGCTATCTATAATGTTCTTTATAATGGTAAAGATATTAAAGATGAAATTAGTTTATTGATGCAACGCGAAGGAAAAGAAGAAATTAAATAATTATTTTTAGGTAGTCTGATTGGGGCTACCTTTTTTATATAAGCTAACGATAAAAAACTAGAGTATTTTAATAATCAAAAATTACAGGTATAATGATAATAGTTATTATTAAAATAAAAGGTGAGTAGTGGACATGGAAAAGATAAGTATAAAGTATTTAACTAAAAAAAGTCCGCTTTTAAGCGATAAGAATAAAAAATCAGAAAATAATTTTTGGTCTTTACGAGGGATCACTTTTAGCGTAACTGAAGGCGAAGCGATAGGTTTGATTGGGAGGAATGGTTCTGGAAAAGCCTTGTTACTAAAAATATTAGCAGGGCTAGAAGAACCTACTACAGGATTTATATCAACAAAGTCCCATATATATTTAGCATCAATGACAAATTCTATTAATTTTCAGTTAACAGGACTTGAAAATATAAAAAAACAAGTAGACCAAGCATACGATGATGAAATTGAAGCTGATCATGTAGTTAAGGCGATTATTGATTTTACTGAAATCGGGCAATGGGTATATCGACCAGTATCAGAATACTCAACAGGAATGTTGTCTAGACTAGCATTATCGATAGCTTTATTTAACAAACCTGAAGTAGTTTTGTTGGATGAAGTATTTGCATCGTTAGAAAGAGCATTCTTTGAAAAAGTTATTCGAAAAATTCAAGATTTAAAAGATCATGGAGTATCTTTTATTATTACAGCTACTACTGGTTTAGTATTAGAAACCCTATGTGAACGTTCAATGTGGTTAGACTTTGGTGAAGTAAAAGAATTAGGTCCTACTCAAATTGTAATGAGTAAATTCCAGTATCAAAATGATTGGTATAATGGTCTAACATTACCTGAAAAAAATAAATACTTAAAAGAAAAACAAATAGAACAAGAGAATTTTGATATTACTAAAGTATATAATGAGTTCAAAGTTGAACAATTTGAGCATGGATATACTAGACGCGATGAACCTAGAATGAAAAAAGCATTTTATCACAATCATCGCCAAGACCCAGTAATATCTGAAGCAGAGAAAGAAGTAAAAAGTAACAATCTGAATAAGAATGTTAAAGGACATAAAAAGAAAAAAGGTAATAAGGGATTAGTTAGAGTTGTAGGTGTTGTACTAGTTCTAATCTTATTATTAGGTGCAGGTAAGGTGCTGCATTCACATCATGAAACAAAGAACAGACAAGTGGAATCTAGTAAAAAAGTTGAAGCTAAGAAACGCTATAGCAAATCAGTATCCATCTCTAAAGCTGAGGAAGCAAGTAAGCAGAGTAAGATTGAGAGTTCAAAGAAAGAGCAAAGTTTAGCAGAAAGTAAACGTGCAAGTGAAGCATCAGCCTCAAGTGCTGCCGCTGCAAGTGAAAGTGCTAGAAAGGCTAGTGAGAGTGCTGCCAGTGAAAGTAAAGCTTCTATGTTATCAAACTCACAGGAAGTGACAGTTAATGATGGTGATACTTTAGCAACGTTAGCTAGCCAATATGGAACGACAGCACAAGCTATTCAAGATTTGAATGATATGGGGACAAGTAACTCATTAACGGCTGGGCAAACTATTAGAGTTCCAAATAGTAATTAGAAATATAAGGGGTAGGTGTTGAAACCTGCTCTTTTCTTATGTAGTATAGAAAATGGTATTTGAAAAGAATTAATTAGAGAGGTTTAAAATGGATAAAAAACAATTAGAAGAATCAGTTAATAATCGTCGTACATTTGCGATTATTTCTCACCCGGATGCTGGTAAGACTACGATAACTGAACAATTATTACTTTTTGGTGGAGTTGTAAGAAAAGCAGGAACTGTTAAAGCTAAAAAAAGTGGAAATTTTGCTAAGTCTGACTGGATGGAAATTGAAAAGAAACGTGGAATTTCTGTAACAAGTTCGGTAATGCAATTTGACTATGCTGGGAAAAGAGTAAACATTCTTGATACACCTGGGCACGAAGATTTTTCCGAAGATACATATCGTACTTTGATGGCGGTTGACTCAGCTGTCATGGTTATTGACTCAGCTAAGGGTATTGAACCACAAACAAAGAAATTATTCCAAGTTTGTCGTATGAGAGGTATTCCAATTTTTACTTTTATTAATAAGTTGGATCGCGATGGTAGAGAACCATTAGATTTAACAGCAGAATTGGAAGACGTTTTGGGAATTGAATCCTATGCTATGAACTGGCCAATTGGTATGGGAAAAGGCTTGAAAGGATTATATGATATTTATAATCATCGCATTGAATTGTACCGTTCTGAAGATGAAGGCCAAGCCTTTTTAGAATTGGACGATAATGGTGAAATAAAAGGAGACAACCCATTAAAAGATGAAAGTATCTATAAACAAGTTTTAGAAGAAATAGAACTTATTGAAGGTGCAGGTAGTGAATTTGATGAAGAAAAAATCGCTAAAGGTGAATTGACACCAGTATTTTTTGGCTCTGCACTGACAAACTTTGGTGTTAAGACATTCTTAGATGCATACTTAAAATACGCTCCAAAGCCTGCAGCACATAAAACAGAAGATGGTTCAGAAGTAGAGCCAGATAGAAAAGATTTCTCTGGATTTATCTTCAAGATTCAAGCCAACATGAATCCAAATCATCGTGACCGTATTGCTTTTGTTAGAATCTGTTCCGGTGAATTTGATAGAGGAATGGATGTGTTCCTAGAAAGAACAGGCAAGAAACTAAGATTATCTAATTCAACTCAGTTTATGGCTGATACACGTGAAACATTGGAAACAGCTGTTGCTGGGGATATTATTGGTTTATATGATACTGGTAACTTCCAAATTGGTGATTCAATTTATACAGGTAAAAAAGCCGTTAAATTTGAGAAACTACCACAATTTACACCGGAATTATTTATGCGTGTAACTGCTAAGAATGTTATGAAACAAAAATCTTTCCATAAAGGAATTCAACAATTAGTACAAGAAGGAGCTGTTCAGCTCTACCAAAGTTATAGTACTGGAGATTATATTTTAGGTGCTGTAGGGCAACTTCAATTTGAAGTGTTCCAATTTAGAATGGCAAATGAATATAACTCTGAAGTTGTTATGACTCCGATGGGACATAAGATTGCACGCTGGATTGATCCAGAACAATTAGATGAAAAGATGTCTAGTTCACGAAATCTTTTAGTTAAGGATAGAGCTGGTATGCCATTATTCTTATTCGAAAATGAATTCGCTGAAAGATGGTTTATGGATAAATATCCAGATGTCAAATTAACAGCTAAATTATAATAATAATTAAGTCATTAGAAAAAATTTCTAATGGCTTTTTATTTTATAAAGATACTTTCTAAGTAAAATTTTTATTAAATTTACTAATATTTTAGTAAAAAGTAATTGGTTATATAAAATTTATAAGTTATAATCAATAATGTAAGCATTTTCTTAGAAAGGTTGATATTAATGGAAAATACAAAAGCAAAATTAAGTTGGCTAGAGAAACCCGATGTTTTTGCAATAAATCGTTTGGAGGCTCATTCGAGTCATAAATTTTATGCTAGTCAAGAAGAATATCAAAATAAGAAAACAAGTTTAAAACAAAGTTTAAACGGATTATGGAAATTTTCTTATGCACAAAATCCAGATTTAAGAGTAAAAAAATTCTATAAAGAAGATTTTAACGATAGTGGATTTGATACGATAAAAGTTCCAGGTCACATTCAAACCCAGGGATATGATCATTTGCAGTATATCAATACACAATATCCATGGGATGGATTAGATGAATTACGACCACCATATATTTCAAGAAAATATAATCCAGTTGGAAGCTATGTTAAGACATTTACAGTAGATAAATCTTTAAAAAACAAGCGTATCTTTATCTCGTTTCAGGGTGTTGAAACAGCGATGTATCTTTGGTTAAATGGAAAATTTATTGGTTATAGTGAAGATTCATTTACACCTCATGATTTTGAACTGACAGACTTCATCAGGGAAGATTCAGAAAATAGGTTAGCGGTTGAAGTATATAAACGTTCATCAGCAAGTTGGATAGAAGATCAAGATATGTTCAGATTTTCTGGAATTTTCCGTGATGTATTTCTTTATGCAATTCCAGAAGTTCATGTGCGTGATATATTTGCGAAAACTACTTTAGATGATAGCTATAAGGATGGAATTTTGCTATTAGATACTAAGTTAGAAGGAAATATAGAAAATACAGAAATTAATGTAGAGTTATATGATGAAGATCAGGTAGTCTGGTCTCAAAAAGAAAAAGCACGCGAGAAAACATTTATGGATATAAAACTAGAAAATATAAGAAAATGGAGTGCTGAAACGCCTTATCTCTACGATTTGAAGATTACATTGGTAAAGAATGGAGAAGTAATTGAAGTAGCAACTCAAAAAATAGGTTTCCGCAGATTTGAAATGAAAGATGGAATCATGCTAATCAATGGGAAGCGAATTATTTTTAAAGGAGTTAACCGTCATGAATTTGACTATCTCCATGGCAGAGCAATTTCTGAAGATGTAATGCTACATGATATTAAGTTTTTTAAACAAAACAATATTAATGCTGTAAGAACTTCACATTATCCTAATCAAACACGATGGTATGAACTGTGTGACGAATATGGTATTTATGTTATTGATGAAACTAACTTAGAAAGTCACGGTTCATGGCAAAAATTGGGTGAATGTGAACCATCTTGGAATGTGCCTGGAAGCAAAAAAGAATGGTTAGATAATGTCTTAGACAGGGCAAATTCAATGTTTCAGCGTGATAAGAATCATGTATCTGTAATTATATGGTCATGTGGTAATGAATCCTATGCTGGTGATGATATCGTAAAAATGCATGATTTCTTCCATAAAGTGGATGATTCACGTTTAGTACATTATGAAGGTGTAACTTGGAATCGTGATTTTGAGGAAGCAACTGACATGGAAAGTAGAATGTACGCTAAACCTCAAGAAATTGAAGAGTATTTGCAAGGAAATCCTTCAAAACCATATATATCTTGTGAATATATGCATTCAATGGGAAATTCCACAGGTGGTATGAAGTTATATACAGATTTAGAAGATGAATATCCACAATATCAAGGTGGTTTCATATGGGACTATGTTGACCAAGCAATGTTAAAAACTGATGACTTTGGCGAAAAAGTTTTAGGTTATGGTGGAGATTTTGATGAGAGGGCAACTGATTATGAATTTTCTGGAGACGGTATTGTTTTTGCAGATCGTACACCGTCTCCTAAAGCTGCTGAAGTTAAGCAATTGTATGCTAATGTTAAAGTGAAAGTTACTGAAGAAGGAGTAATTATAAAGAATGACAATCTCTTCATTGACACAAGTGCGTATATTTTTGAAACTATTGTAAAACGTGATGGTCAAAAAATATGGCAGAAAGATTATTCATTTAACGTTTTACCACAAACAAAACAAGAAGAAGTCATTGATTGGCCAAACATTGAAAAAATCCCAGGAGAATATATTTTTGGAGTAAATGTTTGTCTAAAAGAGAGCGCTGCTTGGGCAAATGAAAGACATGAATTATCATTCGGACAGTTAGTAACTAAAGTATCGTCTAAGGATAATGAAATAGTATCTGGGAAATTAAATGTTGTGCATGGTGATGTTAATATTGGTATAAATGGTAATGGGTTTAGTGTGCTACTTTCTAGAGCTGAAGGTGGAATAGTATCTTTGGCTTATAATGGTAAAGAGTATATTACACGTACACCTAAAACAACATTTTGGAGAGCGATGACTGATAATGATCGTGGTGTTAAGCATGGTTTCGATCGTGGGGTATGGTTGCAAGCAGGTTTATATCAAAAATTAGTTGATGTTAATGTAAAGGAAGGATTAAGTGAGATAACTGTTTCATTTAAGTGGAAATTGCCATTAGCTAAAGAAGTATATAACGTAATAAGTTATACAGTTACACCGGATGGAAAAGTAAAAGTAACTGCTAAATATTTTGGAGTTGACGGACTACCATCATTACCTGCATATGGATATGAGTTAAAATTAAAACGTAAATACAATCAGTATAAATTCTACGGCTTAGGTCCAGATGAAAACTATATCGATCGAGATAATGGAGTAAAACTAGGCATATACGAAGGTGATGCTGATACTAATTTAGCTCCATATTTAGTACCACAAGAAACAGGGAATCATCGTGGCACTAGATGGTTGGAAGTAACTGATGTATACGGAGAAGGGTTAAGATTTGTGGCAAACGGTGATACTTTCGAAAGTTCAGTACTTCCATATAGCGAATATGAAATAGAACAAGCAATGCATCAAGAAAAATTGAGTAATCCTCATTATACTTGGGTAAGATTATTAGCTGCTCAAATGGGTGTAGGTGGAGATGATTCTTGGGGTGCACCTGTACAAAAACAATTTTGGATTCCATCAAATAAAGATTTGACAGTATCATTTACAATTGAACCAACAATTTAACAAAATAGAGTCTCGTATTTCTTATGAAGTATGAGACTTTTTTGATACAAAAGAACAGGTGGTAAATATATATGATGTCACTAAAATAACTTTAGTAAAAATTAATAAAAAATATCCTGAAAAATTTACTAAATATTATTGACTTAATCAGTGAAATCGTTTACCATAAAGTTGTAAAAAATAGTAAAGGGGATTTCGTTATATGGAAATAAGAAATTCACAAAGTAAAAGTGAGAAGATTACTTCTCGTATTGCATATACCTTTGGTGCCTTTGGTAACGATGTGTTTTATGCAGCGATGTCTACATATTTAATTAATTTCATTACATCTCATTTGTTTGATACAGGGGATAAAACGTTAAATAACCATTTAGTTAGTGCTGTTACATTGATTATCATGGTTTTACGTATTGTTGAATTATTAATTGATCCATTTATTGGTAACGCTATCGACCGTACCAAGACTCGCTGGGGACACTTTCGTCCTTGGGTAGTAATTGGTGGTACTGTTTCATCAATTGCTTTATTGGCATTATTCTCAAATATGGGTGGTTTAACTAAAACACATCCATGGTTATATTTAGTAATTTTTGCATTTCTTTATATTGCAATGGATATATTCTATTCATTTAAAGACGTTGGTTTTTGGTCTATGTTGCCAGCGCTATCATTTGATTCAAGAGAACGTGAAAAGACAGCTACCTTTGCTCGTATCGGTTCTTCAATCGGTGGTTCATTAGTTGGTGTTGTTGTTATGCCTCTTGTATTATTCTTCTCCCTTCAAAGTAATGGAGGAACAGGTGATGACAGAGGTTGGTTCTGGTTTGGCTTTATTGTAGCTGCAGTTGCTTTTGTAACAGCGTTAGCAGTTGGTATTGGAACACGTGAAGTTGACAATAAATTACGTGAAAACAAAGAAGATACAGCTGGTGTAAGTGCAGTTTTCAAAATGTTAGTTAAGAATGACCAATTAATGTGGGTAGCTTTGGCTTACTTACTATATGGTGTAGGAATTAACTTAGTAAATGCTCTAGAGCTTTACTACTTCCAATATATTATGGGGGATCCAAAAGGTTTCAGTTTACTACAATTTATAAACATGTTTGTAGGTATTTTTGCTGTAAGTGCCTTTCCTAAATTAGCAGATAAATTAAATCGTAAGCCATTATTTATTTGGTGTTTAGTAACTATGTTAATTGGAATCGGTTTATTTACTGTCGCTGGCAAGAGCTTATTACTTGTATTGATTGCCGCTGAATTATTCTACATTCCTCAACCAATTGTTTTCTTAGTTGTTTTAATGATTATTACTGACTCTGTTGAATATGGTCAATGGAAGTTAGGACATCGTGATGAATCACTTGCTTTATCAGTTCGTCCTTTAGTTGATAAGTTCGGTGGAGCTGTTTCTAACGGTGTTGTAGGACAAATTGCTGTTTTAGCAGGAATGACTACTGGTGCAACTGCTGCTTCTATCACTATGCATCAACAAATGGTCTTCAAATTTATGATGTTTGGTGTTCCAGCAATCTTCATTTTAATTGGGATGTTTGTTTTCTGGAAGAAGATTACTTTAACTGAAGAACGACATGCAGAAATCGTTGCAGAACTTGAAAAGACTTGGGGCGATCAATTTGATCAATCTAATGCAGAAAGCGATAAGTTAATTAAGTCTGACGAATTAACTGCAATGGTTCCAGTAGCAGGTAAAGTTATTGCTATGAAAGATGTACCTGATGAAGTATTTTCAACAGGTAAGATGGGACAAGGTATTGCAATTAAACCTACAGATGGTAAAGTATATGCCCCATTTGATGCTGAAGTTAAGACAGTCTTTGCAACTCGTCACGCTATTGGTTTGGTTTCTGATAACGGAATTCCAGTTCTAATTCACGTAGGTATTGGTACTGTTTCTATGAAGGGTACAGGTTTTGTAACATATGTCAGAGAAGGACAACATGTCAAGAAAGGTCAACAAATTCTTGAATTCTGGGATCCAGCAATTAAGAAAGCTGGATTAGATGATACAGTATTAATGACCTTTACACATTCAGATTTATTTAAGGAATTTGATGTGAAAGTACCAGTTGGTTCAGAAGTTGTTAATACAAATACAGCTATTGAAATAAAGAAATAGAGATTAAAAAAAGTATGAGCTCGATTGAACTCATACTTTTTTTGTGAAGATAAATAATTAATTGATAGTGCTATCTCTAAGAACTAGTTTTGTTCCTAAGGTAACTTTTTTTGCAACGCTAAATGGATGAGCGATGTAATCCAATAGTAAGTTAACGGCTTCAACGCCCATTTCTTCAGTAAATACTTTAATACTACTTAATGATGGGTAAACATATTTAGTAATAGAGGTATCGTTAAAAGAAATGATACTTACTCGATCAGGAATAGAAATCTTTTCTTCTTGAAGTGCTCTGACTGCGCCGATAGCAATAGCATCATTAGCAGCAAAAAATGCTTCTGGAAGGTTATCGCCTAATTCTACGATAGCTTTTTTCATCATTTTGTACCCAGATTCAGGGTTAAAACTTCCAACATATACATTTTGATGGTTGTAAAGATTTAAACGACTAAGATAATCTTTAAATATAGTAAAACGTAAATCAATTAAAGTTTGAGAATTATCAGAAGTATGTTCCTCACCTGCTAATAATCCGATGTTTTTTTGACCTTTTTCTAAGAAGTGATCTAAAACAGTGATAACGGAATTTTGGAAATCAGTTACGACACAACTAAAACCATTGCTTAAGGAATCACTGTCAACAAAGATTAAATTAGCATTTAGATTATCAAGTTGTTGTATTTCATTAGTACTATATTTTCCAATTGCAATGATCCCATCGACATTTTGGATTGCATCTAAAGGATCATCATGGAAAATACGCACAACTTCATATCCCAATTCTTGAGCTCTTTTTTCGATTCCTAGACGAATTGAATAGTAGTACAAGTCTGTTAATTCTTGGGCTTCAGTATACCATTGTACAATTGCTATCTTATTTAAATGTTCTTCTTTATTCTTTTTTTTATGTTTAGAATAATTTAACTTTTCAGCAGTTTTAAAAATTCTTCTTTTAGTCTCATCACCAACAGATAACGATTCATCATAATTTAAAACACGAGAGACGGTTGCTGGTGAAACGCCTGCAAGTTTGGCGATATCTTTAATAGTAGCCATATAACCCCATCTTTCTAAGTAACTTCAATATATATTGTATCATAGATTGATATAATAATAAATTTTTCTCATATTTTTAGTAAATTTTATTGAAAAGTTTACTAAAAAGTACTACAATAAAATTGTTAATAAAACGTTTTCTTTATACGAGATAACGAGGAGGATTATATTATGGATAAAAAGGTAATTAATGATAAATTTACAGAAATTTTTGGTGAACAAGCTGAAGCTACATTCTTCTCACCAGGACGTATTAATTTAATTGGTGAACATACAGACTATAATGGTGGTCATGTTTTCCCATGTGCAATTAGCTTAGGAACTTATGGTGCTGCTCGTAAACGTGAAGATAATAAATTACGTTTTTATTCCGCTAACTTTGAAGATTTAGGAATTATCGAAACATCGCTTGATGATTTAAAGTACGACAAAAAAGATAATTGGGTAAATTATGCTAAAGGGATGATTTATTTCTTAAAGGAAACAGGTCATGATGTTGATAAAGGAATGGACATCTTTATTGAAGGAAATATTCCTAACGGTTCTGGCTTATCCTCGTCCGCTTCATTAGAAATGTTAATTGGTGTAATTGCCCAAGAATTATTTAACTTAGATATTGATCGTGTTGACTTAGTTAAGTTAGGAATGGAAACAGAAAATAAATTTATTGGTGTAAATTCTGGTATTATGGATCAATTTGCAGTAGGAATGGGTAAACAAAACCAAGCAATCTTATTAGATACTAATACTCTTGAATATTCATATGCACCAGTAGATATGGGAAATAACGTAATTGTTATTATGAATACAAACAAACGTCGTGAATTAGCTGATTCTAAGTATAATGAACGTCGTAGTGAATGTGAAACTGCAGTAGGTGAATTACAAGCTAAATTAGATATTAAGACTTTAGGTGAATTAGATGCTCAAACTTTTGATGAATATTCTTACTTAATTGAAGATGAAAATCGTTTGAAGAGAGCACGCCATGCTGTATGGGAAAATCAACGTACAATGCAAGCACAAACAGCATTAGAAGAAGGTGACCTAGAAAAATTTGGTCGCTTAGTAAATGCATCACATGTTTCACTTGAACATGATTATGAAGTTACAGGAATCGAGCTTGATACATTAGCACATACTGCTTGGAAACAAGACGGTGTACTTGGAGCTCGTATGACTGGTGCTGGCTTTGGTGGCTGTGGTATCGCAATTGTTGATAAAGACAAAGTTGAAGCATTTAAAGAAAATGTGGGTAAGGTTTATACAGAAAAGATAGGTTATGCTCCTGCATTCTATATTGCAGAAATTGCAGATGGAACAAAAGTACTTTAATAAAGAATAATTAATGGAGGGATTTTGATGGCTACTTTAGTTTTAGGTGGAGCTGGATATATTGGCTCACATACAGTGGATAGATTGATAGAGAAGGGTGAAAAAACAATCGTTGTTGATAGTCTGGTGACTGGACATCGTCAAGCGGTTAACAAGGATGCTAAGTTTTATCAAGGAGATATTGCAGATAAAGATTTTATGCGTCAAGTTTTTAAAGAAAACTCTGATATAGATGCGGTCATTCACTTTGCTGCCTATTCTTTAGTAGCAGAGTCCATGAAAAAGCCATTGAAGTATTTTGATAACAATACTGCTGGAATGGTTAAGTTATTAGAAGTAATGAATGAATTTTCAATTGATAAAATTGTTTTTTCATCTACAGCAGCTACTTACGGTATTCCAGAAGAAGTTCCCATTAAGGAAACAACTCCACAAAATCCAATCAATCCATATGGAGAAAGTAAGTTAATGATGGAAAAGATTATGCGTTGGGCTGATAAAGCATATGGAATAAAATTTGTACCATTACGTTACTTTAATGTGGCTGGTGCTAAACCTGATGGATCAATCGGTGAAGATCATATGCCTGAAACTCATCTTTTACCAATTGTGTTACAAGTAGCAATGGGTAAAAGAGACAAGCTACAAATCTTTGGTGATGATTATAATACTCCAGATGGTACTAATATAAGAGATTATGTTCATCCTTTAGATTTGGCAGATGCGCATATTCTAGCGGTAGATTATCTAAAAGCCGGTAATCCAAGTACGGCATTTAACTTAGGTTCGTCTACAGGTTTTTCTAATCGAGAGATTTTAGAAGCAGCAAGAAAGGTTACAAATAAAGAAATCCCAGCTGAAATAGCACCTAGACGTGGTGGAGATCCAGATGTATTAGTGGCTTCTTCTACAAAAGCACGAGAAGTTTTAGGTTGGAAACCTCAATTTGATGATATTAGTAAGATTATTGAGACAGCGTGGAAGTGGCACACTTTACATCCAGAAGGTTATCAAGATAAGTAAAGAGAGGTTCTGAGAAAGATGGATGATAAATTACTATTAGATACATTTATAAAGCAAGTAATTGAACAAGGAAATTATACAGAACTTGATAGAAATTACTTATATAATCGGATTTTGAATTTGGTAGGAGAAGGTGTTGAAAAACTAACAACTACTAAAAATGAAATTATTGATTTAAAAAACGAGCTAGTTGAATATGCTGTCCAACATGGTAAAGTTGGTGAAACTTTGAATGAACAAGATTGTTTAGGTGCAGAGTTGATGAATTTCATTACTCCTTTACCAAGTAAAGTTAATCAAGATTTTTGGCAAACCTATCAACAAAAGTCGCCAGAAGAAGCTATTCAAAATTTTTATGATTTAAGTAAACGAAATGATTATATTAAAACGAAAGCTATTGCCAAAAACATTTATTTTCCAGTTGAAACATCATATGGACAATTAGAGATAACAATTAATTTATCGAAACCTGAAAAGGATCCAAAACAAATTGCTTTGGCTAAAAAGATGAAGGCAAGTGGATACCCTCTATGTCAACTTTGTATGGAAAATGAAGGCTATCAAGGAAGAGTTAATTATCCTGCAAGAGCAAATCATAGAATTATTCGTTTCGATTTAGATGATAAACAATGGGGATTCCAATATTCGCCATATGCTTATTTTAATGAACATTGTATTTTCTTAGATACAATTCATGAACCAATGGAAATCACCAAGCAAACATTCAATAATTTGTTAGGTATTATTGAGCAATTTCCAGGATATTTTGTAGGAAGTAATGCTGATCTGCCAATTGTAGGTGGTTCTATATTAACACATGAACATTATCAAGGTGGACGTCATACTTTCGCGATGGAAAAAGCACCAATAGAAACAGAATTAAAATTTGCAGGTTATGAAGATATACAAGCAGGAATTGTTAAATGGCCAATGTCAGTTATTCGTTTACGTGGAAATTCAAAAGAAGATTTAGTAGATCTAGCTGATAAAATTCTAAAAACTTGGCGTGGATATTCTGATGAAGAAGTTTCTGTTTTAGCTGAATCCAATGGTGAAAAACATCATACGATTACGCCAATTGCTCGCAAACGAGATGGACAGTTAGAATTAGATTTGGTATTGCGTGATAATCAAACTTCAGAACAATATCCAGATGGTATCTACCATCCTCATCCAGATGTTCAACATATTAAGAAAGAAAATATTGGGCTAATTGAAGTAATGGGATTAGCAATTTTACCTCCTCGTTTGAAAGGTGAACTTCAAGAAGTTGAGAAATACTTATTAGGTCAAGAAAATAAAATGGAAGAATATCATCAAGTGTGGGCTGATGATATTAAACAAAAATATTCAGATATAAGTCAAGATAATGTTGGTACAATTATTCAACAAGAATTAGGTCGAGTATTTGCTAGAGTGTTAGAAGATGCTGGTGTTTATAAGCATGATGAAACTGGCAGAATGGCATTTAAGCGTTTTGTAGAGGAAGTAGGAATTGTGGATTAAAGTAAGCTATAGCTAAGGAAGGTTTGGTAAAATGGTAGATTTAATTACAGTAGATAAAGAAAATCGAGTTTTTCATTTGCATAATGAGCAACTTTCATATATTTTTTCAATTGAAGATGGCGATACGATTAGTCATTTGTATTTTGGTAAAAGGGTAAAAAGTTATCATGGACAATTACGTTATCCACGAGTAGATAGAGGATTTTCTGGTAATTTACCAGGTAGTTTAGATAGAACCTTTTCTAAGGATACTTTGCCACAAGAATATAGTAGTGCCGGTGAGATGGATTATCGAGTTCCAGCAACAGTAGTGCGTCAAAAAGATGGCTCAAATGGATTAATGCTAAAATATAAGACTTACAAAGTTGAAGAAGGAAAACCTGAATTGACAGGACTTCCAGCAGCTTATGTAGAGTCAGAATCGGAAGCTAATACTTTGATCGTTACGCTTGAAGACGAGAAAAGTGGAGTTTTATTTGACTTACTATATACAATATATCGTGATTATCCAATTATTACACGTTCAGTTAAGGTTAAGAATCTAGGACAAGAAAATGTAAACTTGGAAAAAGTTGCATCTATGCAAATAGATTTTTCTCAACGAGACTTTGATGTAATTAGTTTACCAGGAGCACATGTAAATGAACGTCATTTGGAAAGACAAAAATTAGGATATGGAATCCAAACATTTGGTAGCATTCGTGGTACTTCTAGTCATCAAATGAATCCATTTGTTGCCTTGGTTGATAGTAATACTGATGAATTCAATGGTGCTGCATATGGTTTTGCGTTAGTTTACTCAGGAAACCATGCTTTTGAAATTGAAAAAGATCAACTTGATCAAGTTCGATTATTAGTAGGAATTAATAGTTATAATTTCAATTGGCAATTACCAGCAGGGGAAAGTTTCCAAACTCCAGAAGTATTAATGACATATACTGATAATGGATTGAATGCTATGAGTAAGGCATTTCATAGTATTATCAGAGATAGAATTACACGTTCCAAATATAAATATAAGGAACGCCCAATTCTAGTTAATAATTGGGAAGCTACATATTTTGACTTTGATGAAGATAAATTAAAGCCAATCGTAGACGAAGCCAAGGAACTGGGGATAGAGATGTTTGTATTAGATGATGGATGGTTTGGTCATCGCGATGACGATAATTCATCATTAGGTGATTGGAATGTATACGAGAAAAAATTCCCTCAAGGCTTAAAACATTTTGCAGATTACGTACACAGCAAAGATTTGAAATTTGGTATTTGGTTTGAACCAGAAATGATTTCAATGGATTCGGAATTATATAGAAGCCATCCTGAATATTTGATGCAAGTTCCAGGAAGACAACCAAGTCCATCACGTAATCAATATATTTTAGATATGACAAGAAAAGATGTCAGAGATGACATAGTTGATCAGGTTTCAACTATTATTGCTGATAATGACATTGATTATGTTAAGTGGGATATGAATCGTAATTTATCTGATATCTATTCACAAAATCTACCTGCAGATAGACAGGGTGAAGTTTATCATCGCTATGTTTTAGGGGTTTATGATATTTTAGAAAGAATAACTAGCAAGTTCCCAGATGTTTTATTTGAAGGTTGCTCTGGCGGTGGTGGACGATTTGATGCAGGTTTTGTTTACTACATGCCACAAAGCTGGACTAGTGATAATACGGACGCGATTGCCAGATTAACTATTCAATATGGTACAAGTTTAGTATATCCACCATCAATGATGACAGCTCATGTATCTGCAGTTCCAAATCATCAAACTGGTAGAGTGACACCAATCGATACTAGAGGTGCAGTTGCTATGAGTGCAGTCTTTGGTTACGAGTTAGACTTGACAATATTAACAGACGAAGAAAAAGAAATTGTTAAAAAACAAGTAAATCAATACAAGGGCATTAGAAAATTAGTCCAATACGGAGATTTCTATCGTTTACAATCTTCTAAAGATGGTAATAAAACAGCTTGGATGTTTGTAAGCCCTCAAAAAGATGAAGCAGTAGTAATGGTATGTAAAGTTTTAACAGAAGCTCAACCTGTATTAACGAAAACTAAATTATATGGCTTGGATACCAATAGGGACTACCGTGATGTTGAAACTAATAAGGTTTATGGTGGCGATGAATTAATGGAATTAGGATTCTATGATCCTATTATCCGTAATGACTATGCTGCTACAATGTATCATTTTAAAGCTGAATAAATAAAAAAAGAGATGTAAGTTGAATTTCAACTACATCTCTTTTTAAAATTGTAGATATTCCCAAATTGTCCAACCTAGACCATCGACTTCAAACCAAAGCATACGACCGACACGGTTACGAGCAGTTATGAGCACAGTTTTTCCATTTTCTATCTCATTAATTTTTTTACCAAATGGTCGATCATAAAGAGCAAGCTTTTGGTTAGGTACAAAGTTAATTTCAGCAGTAACAGATAATTTAACTGGTTCAGGAATACTTAGTTCAGGATCATCCTGGATAGGAGCGATCTTTAATGTATCTGATAAAGTATATGGATTGTTTTCTAGTAATTCCATACGTTGTTCATCAAATTTAACCCAGGCATTTCCGCCGATGTTATACCACCAATCATTATTGATAAGTTGAATAGACTCGAATGTTTGCCAAATAGTATCTGGAGCAAGTGTGACAGAAATATCGTGTCCTTCAGGTTCTGTATAACTTAAACAATAAGAATTGATACGAAGATAATGTACATTATGATCAACAATTTTCCAACGTGATTTACGATAATAGTATGTGACTAATTGTTGTTTATCTGAGAAGACACCACGAGTAGGCCCAACAGCTTTTTGTAGTGAATAGTCAGGGATGGTAGGGGCATTTAATTCAAAGCGTTCCCCAAAATCTCCTCGGATAAAGACAGGACGCATCAGTAACTTTTGCTTATCAATATCTTGTGAAAATAGCCAAACATCAGCCCCTTGATGTTTACGATAGGTAAGAGTTATAGAACCATATGGATCAACAAAGGCACTAGTAAATCCTGAAATATTAATTAAGTCATAGTTGGGAAATTCTTTGAATCTTAAATGAAGTTCTTCGCCAATATATCCGGAAATAATTTGTGGAGTAGTCAGACTTTGACCACGATCGTCTTGATATATGATGATTAAAGTAGCGTTATGTCCAACTTTAGTGATAGATTCCTTATTTTTATCTGAGAGATCACTTTTTTTAACTGTGGATACATCATTTTTTTGTTTTGTTTCATTATTTTTATTAAACTTCATCAAGTTTTTTACTGAGTCTAAGAATGCCATTATTTCACCTCATTTCATGAAGAACTATTATCTTCTATTATATCATTAAAATAAACAAGATTTTAAATGAATTTGTGAAATAATAAAAGCCCGACAAATTTGATGTAAAATATCAATCTGGGGCTAATAAGTAGTAGTCATATATGAATTAGTTATTAACGATGATTTCAACTAAACTCTTTTGTTTAGTAATCTCTATATTTTTAGCGTCATTCTTCAAAAGTTTTTCAACAACAAAAGTAATTTCTTTGTCGGTTATTCCACGTAATTTATTTGAAATTACAATTTCAGAAAATCCATGCTTTTTCTTATATACAACACGTGAATTTCCTAAAGTATAAACTTTAATGAAGTGGACAGGGGTGGCTGCTAATTCACGTTGAATATCTTTAGCATGACTAGCAGTTACATCAACTAAATGCATCATAATAATCACCGAACCTTTCCTATATCTCTAGTTATATTATAGCTAAATATATTAATTTTATCAAAAATATTGAATAAAAAAGCATAAAAAAGAGAGTTAAAAAATTAACTCTCTCAAAAAATTAGCCTTCATTTTTTTCAGACTTAGATTTAATTACGATGTCATCATTCTCATCTAAATCAGCAACAAAATTTTGAACATTTGGATTATCAAGATAAAAATCAGCAATTTTATCTTCAATTTGTTCTTGAATTACACGACGAAGAGGTCTAGCGCCCATCTTAGGATCATAACCTAATTCTGCAAGTTTATCTGCGACTTTATCACTAACATCAATGTGCATATTTTGATCAGCCATCATTTTATTAACATCATCTAGCATTAATCGAACAATTTTGACTAAATTATCTTTAGACAATGGATTAAATTCAATGATATCATCAAAACGATTTAAAAATTCAGGTTTAAAGTACTTGGTTAATTTATCAATAACTGAATGAGATGAACCATTTGCTTCAGCTCCAAAACCAACTGATACTACAGAATCACCACTACCAGCATTACTTGTCATAATAATGATAGTATCTTTAAATGAAACTGTTCTTCCTTGGGAATCGGTTAGACGACCATCATCAAGGATTTGTAAGAACATATGCATTACATCAGGATGAGCTTTTTCAACTTCATCAAGTAAAATTAAGCTATAAGGATGACGGCGAACTTGTTCAGTTAATTGACCAGCTTCTTCATAGCCGACATATCCAGGAGGAGAACCGATTAATTTAGAAACTGAGAATTTTTCCATGTATTCACTCATGTCAAATCGAATCATTGAGTCTTCAGTACCAAATAGTTCACGAGCTAATTGCTTAGCTGTTTCAGTTTTACCTACACCAGTAGGACCAACGAATAAGAATGAACCAATTGGGCGTCCTGATTTATTGAAACCTATACGATTTCTTCGAATTGAACGAGCAACCTTATCTACAGCTTCATCTTGACCAATGACATGTTTTTCAAGTGAAGAGCCTAAATCACGAAGTTGTTCTTTTTCCTTAGCTTTTAATTCACCAACAGGAATGTTAGTTTTTTCTTCTATAATACGTTCCATATCTTTTTCGGTAACAACTGGAGTATCTTCATCTGAAGCATTGTCTTTCATCTTTTCAAAACGTGATACTTGATCACGATAGTAAGCAGCTTTTTCATAATTTTCTTCTTTTAGTGCAGCTTGTTTTTGATTTTCGGCATTCTTAATGCGTTCTTCAATAATTTTTGGATCAGTTGCATGAATCGTTAAATTCTTACGAGACCCAGATTCATCTAATAAATCAATTGCTTTATCAGGTAAGAATCTATCTTGAATATATCTATTAGATAAAGTTACAGCAGCCTTTAAAGCTTCATCAGTATATTTTACATGATGATAAGCTTCATATTTATTACGAATACCATTTAGAATTTTAATAGTTTCTTCTACACTAGGTTCATCAACTTGAACTGGTTGAAGACGACGAGCAAGTGCGGCATCTTTTTCAATTGTTCTGAATTCATTTAGGGTAGTAGCACCTACTAATTGGAATTCTCCACGAGCAAGAGATGGTTTGAGTACATTACCAGCATCCATTCCCCCTTCAGCATTACCAGCACCAACAATTTCGTGAATTTCATCAATAAATAAGATTACATCTTTTTGTTGTTTCAATTCTTTCATTAGTTGTTGCATTCTTTGTTCAAATTGTCCACGGATACCAGTTCCTTGTACTAAAGAAACAACATCTAGACGAATAACTTTTTTCCCGATTAGTTTTTGAGGAACATCGCCATTAACAATTTTTTGTGCGAGTCCTTCAACAACAGCAGTTTTACCAACACCAGCTTCACCGATTAAAACAGGATTATTTTTAGTACGTCTATTTAGAATTTCAATTACTCTGGCTATTTCTTTATCACGTCCAATAACTGGATCGATTTGACCATTTTTTGCTTCTTCTGTTAAATCTAAGCCATATTGTCCCAGAATAGATGAATCACCGTTGCGATTACCGTTATTTCCACCTATGCGACCATTTTGTGTAGGTGGTTCTTGAGACATGCTTTGTTGGTTAGAAAAATTAGGATTGGATATAGCTTTGAAAATATCATCTAAACTACCAAAACCAAATGGATCTTGTCCAATATTATTAAAGCCGTTAGCTTCATTTTTGATTTCTTGGTAACAATTTTGACAAAGATCAATAGAGGTTTGGCGACCGTTTAAATTAGTTGTTAAGTGAATTGTCGCAGGATTTTTATGACAATTTTGACATAACATAGATTTTCACGACCTTTCTATCAACATATCAAAGTTATTTTGACCAACTTTGACCTTAATGACTTCATTATACAATGTTAGGTATAAAGTTCAAGTATAAAGACTCGGATAAAATATATGTTATAATTTTGTGCGCGAGGTGATTTTTATGGAGAAAGATTATACTGCATTGTTAGACGAACTTAGAGAAGGAACACTAGATAAGTTAGAAATAAATACAGAAGAATTCATGGATTTTCAAAAAGCTTTTATGAATTATAGTCATAGAAAGAATATAGTTGGAACAGCTAAAAGAGGTGGGGGAGCTACCTATATCTATAGTAAAGAATCCAAATTAATCTAGTATTAATTATGTTTTGTGCATGATAATGATTTTAGTAAGTATATTTTAAGTATAAATCAGTAAAGACAGTTATTTAACAGTAAAAATACCTAAAAAATATGTATAAATTTAAAATGAAGTAAGTCTTGTCTTACTAAGGTTTTCATGTTATTATCATAGTATCGAGATTGTTATCGTTTGCATATCGTTAATGTAAACGTGTTCTTAACAAGACTCTTAATCACATATATTTACTTATTCAAAGGAGATTGATTAATAATGGAAAAGAAAGAATTTCACGTAATCGCAGAAACAGGTATTCACGCACGTCCAGCTACATTGTTGGTACAAGCAGCAAGCAAATTTAACTCAGATGTAACATTGGAATACAATGGCAAATCTGTAAACTTGAAGTCTATCATGGGTGTTATGTCCTTAGGTGTAGGCCAAAATGCTGATGTTGTAATCTCTGCAGACGGTGCAGATGAAGCAGAAGCAATTGCTGCTATTGAAGAAACAATGAAAAAGGAAGGTTTAGCTGAATAATGACTAAGGTTTTAAACGGTATCGCAGCTAGTGATGGTATTGCAGCTGCTAAAGCTTATATGCTCGTTCAACCTGATTTATCATTTGAAGAAAAAACTATTGATAATCCAGATGCTGAAATCGAACGTTTAAGTGCAGCTGTTGAAACTTCCAAACAAGAACTCGAAGTCATTAAGCAAAAAGCTACTGAAAATCTAGGTGCTGAAGAAGCACAAGTTTTTGAAGCTCATTTGACAATTTTATCCGACCCAGAATTATTTGGACAAATTAACGATAAAATTAAGAATGATAAAGTAAATGCTGAAGCTGCTTTGAAGAGTGTAACTGATATGTTCATTCAAATGTTTGAAGCAATGGAAGATAATGCTTATATGCAAGAACGTGCTGGTGATATTCGCGACGTTACTAAGCGTGTTATGGGTCACTTGTTGGGAGTATCTATTCCTAATCCTGCATTAATTAATGAAGAAGTAGTTATTGTTGCTCATGACTTAACTCCTTCCGATACAGCTCAATTGGATCGTAATTTTGTTAAGGGATTCATCACAGATATTGGTGGACGTACTTCCCACTCTGCTATTATGTCTCGTACATTAGAAATTCCTGCAGTTGTAGGTTCTGGTAATGCTACAAGTGAAATTTCTGAAGGTCAAATGGTTATTATTGATGGTTTAGATGGACAAGCATTAGTAGAACCAACTGACGAAGAATTAGAAGATTACAAGGCTAGAGCAAAAGCTTTTGCTGATCAAAAAGCAGAATGGAAATTATTGAAGGATGCTAAGTCAGTTACAGCAGATGGTAAAGAAGTTAAATTAGCTGCAAACATTGGTACACCTAAAGATGTTGAAGGTGCAAATGATAATGGTGCAGAAGCAGTCGGCTTATTCCGTTCTGAATTTCTTTACATGGATGCTTCTGAATTGCCATCTGAAGAAGATCAATTTAAGGCATACAAAGCTGCTGTTGAAGGTATGAATGGTAAACAAGTTGTTGTTCGTACAATGGATATTGGTGGAGATAAGGAATTACCATACCTTCCATTACCAGAAGAACAAAATCCTTTCTTAGGATATAGAGCTATTCGTATTTCTTTAGATCGCCAAGATATTTTCCGCACACAATTAAGAGCTTTGTTGCGTGCATCTCATTATGGTAGCTTAGCTATCATGTTCCCAATGATTGCTACTGTCCAAGAATTTAAGGATGCAAAAGCAATCTTTGAAGAAGAAAAAGCAAAACTTGTTGCAGATGGTGTTCCAGTATCTGATGATATCGAAGTAGGTATGATGATGGAAGTTCCAGCTGCTGCAATGGTTGCAGATAAATTAGCTAAGTACGTTGACTTCTTCAGTATTGGAACAAACGACTTAATCGGTTATTCTATGGCTGCTGACCGTGGTAATGAAAAGATTTCTTACCTATACCAACCATATAACCCTTCAATCTTGAGATTAATTAAGAATACAATTGAAGCATCACACAAAGAAGGTAAATGGACTGGTATGTGTGGTGAAATGGCTGGAGATCAAGTTGCAGTTCCTATCTTATTAGGATTAGGTTTAGATGAATTCTCAATGAGTGCTACTTCAATTTTGAAGACACGTAGTTTGTTGAAGACACTAGATTCTAAGAAGATGGAAGAATTAGCTGATAAAGCAGTTAATGATTGCGAAACAGCTGATGAAGTTGTAGAACTTGTAAATCAATACACAAAATAATCTAGTATAATTTATATGAAAGGCTTGAGAGGGGAATACCTTCTCGAGCTTTTTTGATTTGTAAATTATTTGTAAAATTTGGGATATTTGTTGATCAAATTATGGGTTTTAATTGCAATGGTTTTGTTAAAAACATATAATTAACAATGACTATAAAATGACAGAGGGGGATATATGTGAATATCGGAATATTTACGGATACTTACTATCCGCAAGTAAGTGGTGTTGCGACCTCTATCAAAACGTTACGAGAACAATTAGAGAAACAGGGACACACAGCATATATTTTTACGACAACTGATCCTAATGTTGATAAAAGTATTTATGAGCGCAATATTTTTCGCTTTTCAAGTATTCCATTCATCTCATTTACAGATAGACGTATTGCTGTAAGGGGACTTTTTCATGCTTATCAAGTAGCTAAAGAATTAAATTTAGATATTATTCACACCCAAACAGAATTTTCGATGGGATTAATTGGGAAATTTGTTGCTAAAAATTTGAAAATTCCATGCATACATACTTATCATACAATGTATGAGGACTATCTACATTATGTGGCTAAAGGAAGATTATTAAAGCCTTATCACGTTAAGCAAATGTCTAAATCTTTTTGTTACCACATGTCGGGAATAGTAGCACCTAGTTTAAGAGTTAAAGAGACATTAGAACGATATGGAATTGATGAACCTATTGAAATAATTCCAACTGGAGTAGATATCTCTAAATTTTCTAAAAGTACGAATGAAAATATTAGGGAAAAATATAAAATAAATCCAGAGCAACCTTTACTACTGACTTTGAGTAGATTGGCTTTTGAAAAAAATATAGATAAGTTACTAAATGCTATGCCGGATATTTTAGCTAGAGTTCCAGAAACTAAATTGATGATTTGTGGCGATGGACCTGCTAGAGAGAGTTTGGTACAACAGGTATCTGATATGAATTTGATTGATAGCGTTATTTTTACTGGAGAAATTAATAATGATGAAGTAGGTGGCTACTATAAGGCTGCTGATGTTTTCGTTTCAACTTCAGTATCAGAATCACAAGGATTGACTTATATAGAAGCAATTGCTTCAGGTACAAAAGTAATTACTACTCACAGTCCATATACAGATTCAATTTTGACAGATGCAAGTATAGGTATGACCTTTACAGGCGAAGATGAATTGGTTAACAAGGTTGTTGATTACTTATTGAATGGTGAAAAATATAATGATTCTAAACCGAGAGAAGAATTGTTGAATAGTATTTCTGCAGATAATTTTGGGAGAAAAGTTGTTTCTTTTTATGAAAAATGTATGCTAGATTTTGATATGAAAAAGAAATTAAGATTTAATTCTGATGAGCTGAACAAAGCGAAAGGAAGATAATTTTGATAAAGATAGGGATGTTTTCTTCGGCAACTAAGGTTAAAGGACAAGGTGTTGGAAGTGCATATACAGAGTTAATAAATTTATTAAAAAAATATTATTCACAAGAACTTAATATAGAGATTAATAAATTTAACCGTGTAAATATTAGCCATTATCACACTATTGATCCGCAATTTTATTTATCTACTTTTCTTCCGGGAAGAGGCTGCAAAATTGGATATGTACATTTTTTGCCGGAAACGATAGATGGAAGTTTAAAATTGCCTTGGTTGGCGAAAAAAGTTTTTTTTAAGTATATAATTTCTTTTTATAAAAGAATGGATCAGCTAGTAGTTGTTAATCCATCATTTATTGAGAAATTGACGGCTTATGGAATAAAGAGAGAAAAGATAACTTATATACCTAATTTTGTATCCAGTGATACTTTTTATAAAATTTCAGATTCAAAAGAGAATTTGAGAAAGAAATTGAATTTAGATAATAAATTTACAATAGTTGGTGTAGGACAAGTACAAGAACGTAAGGGAGTACCTGACTTTGTAAAACTAGCTAAACTAAATCCTGAAATACAGTTTGTTTGGGTAGGTGGATTTTCTTTTGGAGCTATTACTGATGGATATGACGAACTAAAAAAAGTTATAAAGAATCCTCCTGCAAATTTAAAATTTCCAGGAATAGTTGATAGGGATAAAATGAATGAGTACTATAACGTTGCTGATTTATTCTTACTTCCTTCATACAATGAATTGTTTCCAATGAGTGTATTAGAAGCATTTAGTTCAGGTCTTCCAGTTATGTTACGTGATTTAGATTTATATTATTCAATCATTGATGGTTACTATGAGCCAGCTAAGGATGTAGATGATATGAATAAAAAAATTATCAATTTATCACAAGATAGAAAAAAATTAGAAAAGTTAGAAGAAAAGTCTAAAAAAGCTGCAGAATATTATTCTGAAAGAAGACTAGCAAAAATTTGGCTAGCTTATTATCAAAAATTTAGTAGGTAAGATTATGACAAGAAAAAATAGAATAGTGTTATTCATAATGTTTGGTATAGGAATAGCGATTTTTTTATTCTCTTTACGAGAAATATCTTTTCGTAGCTTTGTACATGATGTTACCACCTTAAATTTGTGGTGGTTAGGAATAGCATTTTTGTGTATGTTTCTTTCCTTAGTATTTGAAGCGTTAGTCATAAAAATACTAGTTCAAAGGCAGATTAAAAGTTATCCTTTTTTTGATGCGTTACGCGTGCCAATGTTAGAGCAACTATTTAATGGGATAACACCTTTTTCAACAGGGGGACAACCGGCACAATTATTTGCATTAATGCAATCAGGCTTAGATGCTGGGCGAGCAACATCAAGTACATTGATGAAATTTATTGTTTACCAAGCTATGATAGTTGTTAACTTTGTATTGTGTTTATTAATAGGTTTTAATTTTATTCAAGAAAAAATACATACGCTAGCGTGGTTGGTAGTATTTGGCTTTATTATCCACCTAGCTGTTATCGTTAGTTTACTAATGGTGATGTATTGGTATGATTTTACTAAGAAGTTTATAAAAGTAACATTATTACCAATAAAATGGATATTTAATGACGAAAAATATCGAAATTGGAATAAAATAGTTGATGAGAAAATTAATAATTTCTATGAAGAGAGTTTAAAATTGAAATCTAATTGGAAATTATTATTAAAAATAAGTGCAATAACTTTTGTACAGTTAGCTGTATATTATATTATTCCATATTTCATCTTATTATCATTAGGAGTGACACATGTTAACGTCATCATGGTAATTTCTATGCATGTCTTAATAGTTATGGTTGTATCTTTATTTCCAATACCTGGAGGAGCTGGAGGGGCTGAATATAGCTTTTCGGTAATCTTTAGTAGTTTTATCGGTACTGGAAGCAAGTTAGTTTTAGCAATGCTTTTATGGAGAATAGTTACTTATTATTCTGGGATGCTGAGTGGCTTGATAGCAATGTTAATTCAACCTAAACGAATTGTAACGAAAAAATAGATTGTATAGAAAAGGGAAATTTTTAATAAAATCTAATGTAAAAATATGGTAAACATGATATTATCATGTTTGTATATTATAAGTATTGCAATAACGATTATTGTTTAAAGAAAAGAGGCTGTAATTTATGGAAAATTCACAACTTGTAGCGATTATCACACGTCTTGATGCTATGGCTAAAAGTGATAGCGATGAAGTTCAAGTTAGACGTTTTGAAAAAAATGGCTCTGAACGTGGTCAAGTAGCATATGATCCAACTACAAATACTTACACTCTTGAAGAGATGCAGACACATCAAAAGTTTGAATTTGATGATATTGATCTAGCAGCTATTGAAATTTTTGATTTGTTGGATGATTAGTCTTAACTTTAATTTGTTAAGTAATTATGAAGGATGGCTTACTATTATTTAAATAGGCCATCTTTTCTATTATAATCGTTTTGTATTAATCTGTTATGGAGGCAAAAAGAGATGCGATTAGCATTAAGAAAAATTCGAGATGGATTGAGTACACGAATAGGTTTCTTTACATTAACGCTTTTCCTTTTTTGGATGAAGACTTATATCGTATACAATACTAAATCCACTTTGGGAGTATCGGATGGAATGCAAGAATTCTTGTTAGCTTTAAATCCGATACCAGCAGGATTATTATTATTTGGAATAGCACTTTATTTCAGAGGTAGAAAATCTTATTGGATTATGATAGTCATTAATCTGCTACAATCGTTATGGTTGTTTGCTAATATTTTATACTATCGAGAATTTTCAGATTTTCTATCGATGAGTATCATAAAATCATCGGGTTCTGTTTCAAATAACTTAAGTTTAAGTATTAGTCAGATTATACATGGAACAGACTTTTTAGTATTTTTAGATGTAATTATTTTAGCATTATTGGTGATTTTCAAAGTAATCAAACCTGATTTGAGTCCTGTGAAAATTTGGAGACCTATAATAATTACGGTGTCTTCACTAGTTTTATTCGCTATTAATTTAGGTTTAGCCGAGAAAGACCGTTCGCAACTATTAACAAGAACATTTGATAATAATTACATTGTTAAGTACTTAGGTTTAGATTTCTTTGCGGGTTACAGTACATATCAAGCTCATCAAGAATCCGCAACTAGAGCTAATGCTAGCAAGAAAGACTTAGATGAAATTCTGAAGAAAATTAATAAAAATAGAACATCTCCTAATATCGAGTATTATGGAAAGGCTAAAGGAAAGAACGTATTTATTTTCCATTTAGAAAGTTTCCAACAATTTATGATTGATTATAAAGTTAATGGTGAAGAAGTAACGCCAAATATAAATAAGTTTTATCATGATTCTAATACATTAGCATTTGATAATTTCTTTAATCAGGTAGGACAGGGTAAGACTTCTGACGCAGAAACTATGTTAGAGAATTCATTATATGGATTACCATCAGGTTCGGCTATGACAAGTTATGGAGCAGGAAATACATTCCAAGCATTGCCAGCAATGTTAGATCAAAGAGGATATACTACAGCTGCATTCCACGGAGACGTAGGAAGTTTCTGGAATAGAGATAATACCTATAAGTCTTGGGGATATCAATATTTCTTTAGTAAAGACTACTATAAGAGTAAGAAAGATTATAATATAGGTTATGGATTAAAAGACAAGATTTTCTTAAAACAATCTGTAAAATATATTGAACAATTGCCACAACCTTTTTATGCAAAAATCATTACTCTAACAAACCATTATCCATATGAATTGGACAAAAAGAATCAATCAATTGCGAAAACAACAACAGGAGATGCAACTGTGGATGGTTATGTCCAAACTGCACGCTACCTCGATCAGTCATTTGAAGAATTTATTAATTATTTGAAGAAGGCTGGATTATATGATAATTCAATGATTGTTGTATATGGTGATCATTATGGTATCTCAAATAACCATAAAAAAGCAATTGCGCAATTATTGGGTAAAAAGAAAGTAACTAGTTATGATTTGGCTATGTTCCAAAAAGTTCCATTCATGATCCACTTAAATGGATTGAAAGGTGGCATTAATCATACATATGGTGGAGAAATTGATGTAATGCCTACGTTAATGGACTTACTAGGAATAAAAGATACAGGAACTGTTCAACTTGGACAAGATTTGTTATCAAATAATAGAAGTCAGACAGTTGCGTTTAGAAATGGTGACTTTGTATCTCCTGTTTATAGTAAAATTGGAAGCAAAGTTTATAATAATAATGGTGAAGTTGTAAATTCTAAGTTAACTTCTAAGGAGTCTAAGGAAGTTGAAAAGCAACAATATGAAGTAGACAGTGAGTTGAATATGTCTGATAAGATAATAACAGGTGATTTACTGAGATTCTACAATTTGGAAGGCTTTAAGAAAGTAGACAAGTCACAATATACTTATAAGAAGAGTGTAGCTTTGAAGGAATTGAAAGAAGCACAGAAGAAAAAGAAAACAAGTTTATTAACAAAGAATAATGGTAAATCGACAGAGGATATGTTCTCAACTGATGCTCCAGAACTAAAAGAGAAATAATATAAATACTGTTAAGTGTCGTAAGAGATACTTAAAAAAAATTTTAAAAAATTGAAATTTTCAATACACAAATAAGAAAATTTGTAGTATAATACGATAAAGTCGTATGAGATTAAAAAGCCAGGAATAAAGTTGGTTTTTTGATAGAGAAATTTTTATAACCAATAACAGACAAAAGGGGGAAAAAGAAATGTTTTTGTCACCAGAAGAAAAATTGTTAGCCTTTAGAAAAAAGCATAAAATAACTCAGGGAGAATTAGTGGGGGATGATATTACCAGAGTTTTTTTAGGTATGATTGAAATAGGTAAAAGATCACTGACAGAAAAAACAGCTAAATTACTTTGTAAAAACTTTACTAAAATATTAGGTGAGAGAGGAATAAAAGATTCTATCAAACTAAGTGACCTTATGAAAACAAAAGAAGAGCAAGCTTTGGAATACTTAGAAAATATAACTAAAGATACAACTTCAGATCTTAAAGAAAATATCTGGGAAATAGAAGAAGCTTTATTTGAATTAAATGATAATGATAGAAGTGAATATTGCATGAAACTTTTTGCAAGATTTGAAAATGAAGAAAATTATCTAGATGCAAGAGACTATATTCTTAAATCTCTTCATGGTATTAGAAAAATAGTTGATCTTAAAGAGAAATTATTAGAAATCATGAAGCTTAATAAAATATTAGGAGATTATAAAAATAGTGTATTTACTTATAGAAAATTTGAAGACAGACTTTCAAAGGAAAAATGGAGCAAAGAATATGAAATGCTTCAATATAAATATGCTGAAGCTTTAGTTGAAACTGAAGGATATACAGAAGCTTTAAATATACTAAAATTTTTATTTAAAAAATGTAAGAATGAAGATTTCTTATTTGAAGTAAGAAAAATGATAGCAAGAGCTTATAGAAACATGGGTGAATATGAAGAATCATCTAGAGAATATGTATCTTTAGCTAAAGGAAGAAGTTCTGAAGAAAAAGCAGAAGCATACA
>OGIV01000114.1_pt1 | contig 67771 bp, 47 predicted proteins | sample 1571861 | NCBI WGS metagenome assembly OGIV01 (sample SAMEA2582099, study PRJEB24529) | metagenome | biome: Human gut stool | place: China | collected 2011 | reverse complement strand
ACGCAAGCACTAATGGGGGCGACGCGTCCCGCGTCGGTTTTTTCAGCAGCCTCGTCCCGCGTTATCGGGGCATTTTTCAGCAGCCTCAGTTTCAGTACTTCCCCAACCTTTCGGCCAGACCGTCGCGGTAGGCGCGCCAGAGGCGGGGCAGGTCTGACGGGGTGTAGGCACGGGCAAAGGGCATGGTGACAAGGGCGGTGGCCATGTAGCCCATGACGCAGAGGAAGCCGCGTAGATGGCGCACGGCCCAGTTGCGGCCGTAGTGGTGGTTGAGGTAGGTGGTGTTGCGCACCTGGTAGAAGCGCTTCCACTTCTTTTTGCGGTTGCGGGCGGCCCAGGTGTCGTGGCTGAAGAACTTTTGCTTGTCCATGAGGGCTGCCGGCACATATAACATGTGGTAACCGGCCTGGTGCAAACGCAGACAATAATCGGTATCGTCGCAAAAGATGAAGAGGGCCTTGTTGGGCAGCCCTATGCGGCGTATGGCCTCAACGCGTATGAGCGGCCCCTCGAAGGCTGTGCCGGCTATGGGGGTCGGGACGGTGACTGGCTGCGACAGTTTGCGCAACTTGCCGGTGTAGAGCGAGCGGAAGGGGTGTACGAGGTCGTAGCCGGTAAAGTCGTTGGTGTAAACCTCGCCCTCCATCAGGCGGCGGGGGGCAAGGAGGCCGATGCGTGGATTGGCGGTGTGGGGCAGTAGCTGCTCAAGGCAGTCGGGACGTGGAAATACGTCGTCGTCCATGCACCACACCCAGTCGGCTCCCATGCGGCAGGCTTCGTCTATGCCGCGGCAAAAGCCGCCTGAACCGCCCACATTGTCCTGGTGTATGACGGTGAGGCGGGCGTCGGCCTGTGTGTCGAGCCACTGGGCGGTGCCGTCGGTGCTGCCGTTGTTGATGACCAATATGCGGTCTACAGGACGGTTGGCACGGAGGCAAGAGATGTTACGCTGCAACAGGGTGAGGCGATTGTATGTGACTACTACTGCTATTATCATTGTGTGAGGTGTGAGGTGTGAGGTTTAAGTTTGAATTTGGCGTTTGACGCTGACGCTGACGCGTCCTGAGGCTGCTGAAAAATCTCCGACGCGAGACGAGGCTGCTGTAAAATATCCCGACGCGAGACGCGTCGCCCCCATTAGAGCTTGCGTTGGGTGGCAGCGCTTGGTGATAGCGTTTGGTGATAGAAGAAACGCTACCACTAATGGGGGCGACGCGTCCCGCGTCGGGATAGAGAAAGAAGAGAAATACAAACTCTACTAAACAATAGCTACATCTTTTCCCGACGCGAGACGCGTCGCCCCCATTAGAGCTTGCGTTGGGTGCTTGAGTTTGGTGCTTGAGTTGGGTGCTTGAGTTGGGTGTTTGAATCCGTTCGCTTGTTTACGTTTTACCGGACTGCAATAAAAAATATCAGTCCCTACGCTAAAACTGTATTTACTCAAACTCGCCCTCAACCTGTCCGGGCTGTGTGCTGCGGTAGTGGCGCATGAGGCGGTAGCACGCTTCGGCATCGAAACCACGCGCGCTGGCGTAGGCCTCAGCCATGACACGGTGCATGTGGGCGGTGGCGGGCAAGCGTTCAAAGTTTTTGCAGCCCTGTTTGATGTTGAGAGGGCCGACGGCCATGCGGTTGAGGTCGACAATGTCGAGGTGTATGCGTCCGTCGGGTAGTTGCTCAAACAGAATGTTGGCCCGTCCATAATCCTTGTGGGCAAGTCCGTGGTTGTGGAGCACGGCGGTGATGCGCCCAATCTCGCGCAGCACATCATCGGCATAGTCGAAGTGGTGAGTGAAAAGGTCCTCGTAGCGCCATGGGCACGGCGAGGTGAGGGTGACAAAGTAGCTTTGGTCGAAAGCCAGGCCGCGGCGTATGTTGAGATAGCCCACGGGCTGGGGTGTGCCCACGCCCACCTTTTGATAGAGAAGGGCGTTGCGGTAGGCACGCAGGGCCTTCGACGGGCGCAGCAGTCCATACACCCAACGGTTGACAGGGTTGGGGCGGCGGAAAGACTTTACCACATAGTCGGTGCCCTGGTAGCTGATGCGGCGCAGCTGGTTGCGCCCGTTGTGTATGAGTTGTCCGTCGCCCTGTGCAAAGCGCTGTGGCAGCGAGAGCATAAAGTCGTGCAGTTGCTCGTAGCCCGGGTGCAGCACAAGGGTGCGGTGGTTCCAGAGGGTCATTGTTGAAATTCTTTTTTACAGAGTTCGAGAGCAGCCATAATGGTGTCGTCCATGTCGGCATAAGTGTAGCGTGCGAGTCGTCCGCCAAACAGTACGTCGGACTCGGCATCGGCCATGGCAGCGTAGCGGGCGTAGATGGCAGCATTGCGTGCATCGTTGACGGGATAGTAGGGTTCCTTGCCCGGGGCAAAGCTGTCGGGGTGCTCGTAGGTGACTACGGTGGTGGGCTGCTGCGAGCCAGGAGCAAAGTGTTTGTGCTCAATAACACGGGTGTAGGGCACTTGTCGCTCAGTGTAGTTTACTACGGCATTGCCCTGGAAGTCGGGTGTGTTGAGCCGTTTGTGTTCAAAACGCAGACTGCGGTAGTCGAGGTGGCCGTGGCAGTAATTGTAAAACTCGTCGATGCAGCCAGTGTAGAGTGTGCAGCGGGCCTGCGCATGGAGTTCGTCACGGTGGGCAAAGTAGTCGGTGCCCAAGCGCACATCGGCCTTGGCCAGCAGGGCGTCGATGAGTGCATTGTATCCCCCACCCTCGGGTATGCCTTGGTAGCGGTCGTTAAAATAGTTGTTGTCGAAGGTGAAGCGGAAGGGCAGCCGCTTGATGATGAAAGCCGGCAGCTGGGTGGCGGCACAGCCCCACTGCTTTTCGGTATACCCCTTGATAAGTCGCTCGTAAATGTCGCGTCCGCACAGTGTGAGTGCCTGCTCCTCAAGGTTGGCGGGCTGTGTGATGTGGGCAAACTCGCTGCGCTGTTCGTCTATTTTGGCCCGTGCCTCGGCTGGAGTGCGCACGCCCCACAGCTCGTAGAAGGTGTTCATGTTGAAGGGCAGGTGGTATAGCTTGCCCTGATAGCTGGCCAGGGGGGAGTTGACAAAGTTGTTGAACTCGGTAAGCTGGTTGACATACTGCCACACCTGGCGGTTGGAGGTGTGGAATATGTGGGCGCCGTATTGGTGTACCCATATATTGTCAATGAGCTGGCAGTGGAGGTTGCCACCTGTGTGCTGGCGTTTGTCAATGACGAGGCAACTTTTGCCGGCTTTGGCGGCCTCGTGGGCAAACACCGCGCCAAAGAGGCCGCTGCCAACTATGAGATAATCGTACATACTGAATTGGGAGATGGAGGGTTAAGCGTTGACTGCGGGCTGCGGGAGCGGAATGCCCCGGCGGTAGCGTGCCTTGCGCAGGTGCAGTGTGTAGGGGAGCAGTTTGAGCCATCGGGCCACGAGCCACAGTGGGTTGTGCAGTATGTTGCGGCCACGCCACGGGGTGTACTGCTGATAGTGGAAGAAGAGTTGGCGCATGGGGTGCAGGCTGTCCCAGTCCCACGGCTTGCGGTTGGTGTAGTGCACCACTACGGGGTGGTGAAGCTCGGCCTTGTGCTGGCTGTAGTGCGCATAACGCTGGCGGTAGAAGCCCTCTTGTGCATTGTAGCGCAGCGGCGCCCAGCACACCTGGCCATGGAAGAGGCTGTTGAGCAGGTCCTGGTCGTTGAAGCGTATGCGCTCGGGGTGTGCCCGGTAGTAGTCGATGCAGCGCTGGCCCACGTTGTTGGCACGCCACCAGTCGAGGTCGATGAGCAGCACGCCGGCATTAAAGTAGCTGTCGGCCTCGGGGTAGCACAGCACCTTGTAGCGTGTGTGGTCGTCGGCCGCTGCGTCGACCACGGCGGCTACGGGGGCTCCTTGCATGGGCATCTGCCAGAATGGGGCAAGGGAACCGGTGACGAGCAGGTCGCTGTCGAGGTAGATGACGCGGTGCAGACTGGCTGGCAGGTAGTCGGCCAACATACAGCGGTAGTAGGTAACGAGCGAGATGTGACTGCTTGAGGCGTGTATGCGGAAGCCCTCGAGCAGACTTTCGTCGGGCTCGTAGAAGTGTGCCTCGCCGTTGTACTGTGCGGCAAGTTGCTGCAGCACTTGTTTGTCGGACGCGGTAAGGCCGCGCGCGAGTATGTGTGCCACGACTTTTGCCTGTGGGTTGCTGCGGAGTATTGACACGAGGGTGACGCTGCAGAAACGCACATAGGCGTGGTCGATGTTGAAGGCTATGTGTATGGTCAAGGGGTGTGTTATGTTTGATTGGTTGTGGCATTATGGCCCGTGTGGCTGTGCCGTGTTTTGCAAAGGTACACAAATAGTTTTACCGAGCAACTATATCGCGTTGGCGGATTTAGTAAACGAGCTGACAAGTTTACTAAGAATGCTGCCACAACGCGCCACAATTATTTGCAAATATAGCGGGTGTCGCATCGGCATATTTGCACACTGCGCGCCCCGTGTCCGAAATGTGCTTTTGCCCCAGCTGCACCCTGATAGCCCCACCCTATCTGTTTTTGTGAAAAGTGCTTGCACCTTGCACTTTTAGCGTTTTCTGAGCTGATTATCAACGATTTACGCAGTGTATGTAGACTTGCACACTGCTTGCACTTTGCTTGCACTTGCTTGCACTCTGCTTGCACTTGTTTACACGCTCTGCGGGTTGCTCGTTATGAGTTGCAGTTACCACCTCTCACACCCGCATATTACGGTATAGGGAGACAGGAAAATCATTTGGAGCGGCAAACTTTTCTACCTCTCTATACGCGCGCGCCGCCCTCACTATGCTGAAATTGTGGCGCGCCGTACCAACACGGGTGCAGACAGGTGTGCAGGCAATATTTGTGGTTACCTGCACACATATATGGCATGAATATCAACGAGTTATGAAGCAAAGTGCAAGGTGCAGGCAGTTTTTATAAAACATCATTACGGTAGGTTTGCCTGCACTTGACGGGGATTTACACTCATGTAGTTAATCGGGAACACCCAACGCTACCTCTAATGGGGGCGACGCGTCTCGCGTCGGGAAAAGATTCAGCTGTCATTTAGAGTTTGTATCTTTCCTTTTCGTTATCCCGACGCGAGACGCGTCGCCCCCATTAGTGCTTGCGTTTTGTGCTTGCGTTTAATGCTTGCGTTTAATGCTTGCGTTTAGTGCTTGCGTTTAGTGGTAGCGTTTGGTGGTAGCTCTTAGTGGTAACGTTTAGTGGCAGCGTTTGGTGCTTGAGTTTAGTGCTTGAGTTTAGTGCTTGAGCTTATCGCAGAATGGCGTAATTGGTCCCTATATCCCTTTTGGGGTTATGGGGTGCAATGGGTAACAAGTTGGCGGGTTGGCAACCACCGGATAGATGTCCGTTGGTGTGCCAACCCGCCAGGTTGTTTGTCAATCAGTAATTTGATATGTGTATTTTGCTTACTTGATTACCTTCTTGCCCGTGTTGGTGATGAAGAGTCCCTTGGTGGGGTTCAACACGCGGCGGCCCTGGAGGTCGTAGTAGCGCACGGCCTTTTCGCTGCCATTTGCCACGGTAGCATTGTTGATGCCTGTTACAACTGTTTTGGCTGTGAGTACGAACTTGGTGCTCCAGGTGTCGCTACCAGCAGCAGATGTCCACCAGTTGAATTCGCCAGTTCCTACGTTGATAACCAAATAAGAGTTTTCTGCTTTGTGTACTGCTATCAAGTTGTAGAACCCATCGTTCTTGACAAGTTTCCAAGCCTGAGGTGCTGCGCTTGCAGCCAATGTATTTCCTGAGCGAAAGATATATGAGTCGGCATCTTTTAGCTTGATATACACCTGGCCAGCCACAGTAGCGGGTACTATTTGCCACTCGGCAGTGTTGTCAGCCTCAGACTTTGCTTTGGCATCGGCTGAGATGTAACCCGCACCTTCGAGACTTGAGATGGTAGAAAGGCTCGAGATGGTGAAAGTAGTCTCATTGTAATACCCGTCAACGGTGCAAGCTGTTTTGCCCATAGCCTCTACGGCAGCATTGAGCGCAGCTGTAGCTGCTTCGTAGTCGGTAACAGATGCCTCGTAGGTAGCGATAAGAGACTTTACATTGTCAATGGCCTCTTGGCTGTACTGACCTGCCTTGGCTGTGGCTTCGTCTGTGTATCCTTCGTTTGTGGTAGCGGCCTTGGCCTTTGCCAAGGCTTCCTGAAAAGCCTTTGCTGAAGGGTCGCCACCAGGCACAATCCAGTCGATGGGGAACACAGCATAGTTGAGTGCATAGCCCTGTGTGCAGGCATTGTCTTCGTAGAAGATGGCGATGTCGCCGTCCTTGGTGATGTCCATCGTAGAGTAGCATGAGCTGGGAGCGCATATTACGACGGGGTGACCCCATGTCTTGCCATTGTCGAATGATGCCTTTACGGTGACGTTCTTACGAGAGCCATTGTTGATATATGAATGGAGCAATACCTTGTTGTTGTAGTAAAGAATGTCGGCGTTGCAAGCATTACCATCGATGTCGGCATTGGTGGTTTGTGTGCCCCATGTCATACCGCCATCGGTTGAGGTGTTGAAGCCACGCTTACCGCTCTGGCGTACAGAAATCATCACTGTGCCATCGGCCAACTCTACGAGTTTTGACTCGTCGCCGCCGTTGTAAGCAGACTTGGGTGACATCTTCCAGGTTTCGCCTTCATCGTCAGAATAGATGATGTACTCTTGAATGGCACCTGTAGCAAAGCGGTGGCTCATGGCAAACATGACGCGGCCATTGAGCTTGGCGTCCTTTTGGCGCTGGAGGCAGATGCCGCGGCCAGAACCTGCAAACGAACCGAGAACCTGGCCCTGCTCATAAACGCCCTTGTAAAGTTCGTCGGTCAGTGCGCGGGCCTGTGACCATGTGTCGCCACCATCGGTTGAGGTGATGATAACGGGCACAATGCGGTTGCCATCTTCATTAGTTGAATAGAAGTAGCCCTGGCCACCAACCATCAAGGCGATGATTTTGCCGCTGGCTGTTTCGACCATGGTAACATCGCCAAAACCCTTGTGCGATCCATCTTTGCCGGCTACAAGTGCTTCGTCGGTTGCATTGCCTACTACCCACTTGTGGTCAGACCATGTTTTACCATTGTCGTCAGAGTGGCGCTCGTATACGTCGATGTGGCTGGGCAAGTCGCCACCATGATTGAAGCGGTTGTCGGCCATGGTTACTACGCGGCCGTTCTTTGAGGCATTAGCACCCTTCTGATTGTGGAGTACGACCATTGAGGGGATACGCCAAAAGGCTGTGCCAAGGTCGTTGGGCATGAAGGGTACGCTCTGCACCTTGTAGACGCGGGCAATGCCTTCGGGGTTGCCGTTTTCGACAGTGAATACTTTGTTGTCGCCATAAGTAAAGCTTACCAATGCAGCATCAACAGAGTCGCCTACTACGGCCTTGTCGGTGATGTCGGCAGTAACGTAGAAACGTGTCGTGCCTGAGGGCATCTCAAGAGCATTGTCGAAAGCTACCTCTACTTCGTTGCCGCTAACGGTAGCAACCTGGCCAATGAGTGTGGCATTGCGCTGGCCATTGCTCACAAAGTTGGCGTTCTTTGAAGTGAACACCTTGATATTCTCAAGTCCGGCTACATTAGTAGCACCAAGGTTGAGCTTGAGGCTCTTGCCCACAACGTTGCCATTGAAACCTGCAACCTCAGTTTGGAAAGTGAGAAGCACCTGTTCCTTGCTGCCAGCTGCGTAGGTTTGGAAACCTGGAGCCACATTGATAGAGTTGAAGGTCGGAGTTGCCGTAAGGTCTGATTCAGGTATTTCGATAAGGCGCCAAGCTGAAGCCGAGCCTATGCCGCCAGCCCACATTACAAGCACTGCACCATCATTTTGCGCATGAAGGGGGTTCTTGCCGTCGGGCTTGATGTTGAACACACCCTGTCCGAGCGATGTCACGGTATATTTAGTGGCAGGTGTGGCAGTTGTTTTGGTGGCACCATTTACATCAGTGCTGTTAGGCTCGATATATTCCTTTGTGCCATAGTTTTGCACATAGAACTGACCGTTGCCGGCATCAGTGAATGTCCAACCATAAGCGGCCGACACGACCTTGTTGCCCCACTTGGGCTGCGCCTCACTGCCTGCGCTGTAAATATACTTGCCTTGGCAGTAGCCAACCGATTTGTCGGATACGATGTAATAGGTTTTGCCAGCTGCTACCTGCACCATGGCTGCGCTATAAGCAGTTTGTGCAGCGGTTATGGCATCAACCGTAGTGGCTGCCTTTATGGCATTTGTAAATGTGGTGCGCACCTCTGCAGGGTATTGGCCAGGATTTGTACCTTCTTCTGTTTCGTTAAGAACACTAAGCGCCTTAGCCTGCGCTGTCTCTAATTCGGTAAGCGATACCGCCTCGAAGCGGTATTTACAACCTGCATCTTCCTTGTTCGTACCACTACCCCAGTTGTAGAGGTAGTAGTTAGGACCGTCCTGGCTTGTGTTGAACTGCACACTACCACTTGTGATGGTATAGGTATCGTCACTGAGGTCTGTAATAGTCCAATCGCCAGCCCCGCTCTTAACGGGTGCAAAGGCTGCGTTATTATTGGGCTTTACCGTTGACGATGGCGAGATATACTCACCCGACATGTTAACAATTTTGTAGGTACCATCGGTACTGCCTGCCTCAAGGCGCCACAATTGGCTGGCCGAGTAGGGTTTTTCGAATGTTTTGGTGTTCTGCATGGCCACCCCGACGCCCTTCGATATGAGAGAGAGGTTACTACGGTTGGGGGTGTAAATGCGGAACCACTTGGGGTTTTCGGCAGTAGATGTCTCAATCTTGTCTGCCCATGCCTGCGACGTGCCCAGCCCAAAGAGGGTCAGTGCGGCCAACAAGCCTTTGAAGTAGTTTCTTTTCATTTAATTGATAGGTATTATTGATTTGTATATGTTACTGTTGTGATGTACGCGTTAGTAGAATTAGTTGACAAGTTAACCTGTCAACTTGTTTGCTAATTCCGCCAACGTGTTACTTGCTTGTCAACTTGTTAACCCGTTAACCAAGAATTTCGCCAACGGGTTGCCAACATTACTTGCCTTCCTTTTTGCCGCCCAGTATGGCGGTGGGGTCAAGTTTGGCTATGGTGTCGCGCATGGCGGTGTCGCCCTTGAGATTTTCGAGTTTGTAGTAATCCATAAATCCCATGTTGCCCTCGCGCAGGGCCTGTGCCAGGGCCTTTGGCACTTCGGCCTCGGCCTGTATTACCTCAGCACGTGCCTGCTGAGCCTTGGCCTTCATCTCCTGTTCGGTGGCCACGGCCATGGCGCGGCGTTCCTCGGCTTTGGCCTGTGCAATGTTCTTGTCGGCGTTGGCCTGGTCCATTTGGAGTGTGGCGCCAATGTTTTTGCCCACATCGATGTCGGCAATGTCTATTGACAGAATTTCGTAAGCCGTGCCGGCGTCGAGGCCCTTTGAAAGCACGAGTTTTGATATAGAATCGGGATTTTCGAGCACTTGCTCATGCGTTTCGGCCGAACCGATGCTCGACACAATGCCCTCGCCCACACGGGCCAGAATGGTGTCCTCGCCGGCACCACCTACCAGCTGGTGTATGTTGGCACGCACCGTAACGCGGGCTTTGGCTATGAGCTGAATACCATTTTTGGCCACAGCTGCCACGGGGGGTGTGTCTATTACTTTAGGATTGACACTCGTCTGCACAGCCTCGAACACATCGCGGCCGGCCAGGTCGATGGCGGTAGCTTTTTCAAACGAGAGGTCGATGTTGGCCTTCGATGCCGACACCAGCGCATGCACCACGCGCTGCACGTGTCCGCCCGTCATGTAGTGGGCTTCAAGGTTGTCGCGCGTCACGGTGCGCAGCCCGGCCTTGTGTGCCTCGATAAGGCTCGGCACTATGATGCCGGGCGGCACATTACGAATGCGCATCAGGAATAGCTGAATGAGCGATATCTTCACACCCGACACCTTGGCACTGAGCCACAAGAAGAAGGGCACGAAATGGAAAAAGATGCTGAGAAGTACTATGGCGCCTAACGCCACAACAGCAATCACCATAGGAGATGAGATAATCATAAGCTACAAGTATTAAGTAGATAAAGTTGAAAGTCGCTCATGGCTATTGACAATATCGCGGACTCGCTGATAAGTTAACAAGTTAATGGGAACCACGACTTTTACCATACAAAGGTATGGCTTAATAACAAAAGCGTGGAAAAGTTCCTTGGTCTTTTTCACGTTTTTGTGTTATACAACATATTATGAGAGCTAACGGCTCTGTGCATCAATATATTCGAGTTCGGCGGCAAGCATGGCTATGAGCGGCATGTCGGCACCGCGACTGCGTGCCTCGGCCAGCGGACGGCGGTAAAGGTAGTACAGCTCCATGGGGCGGTGGTGGTCGCGGTCAAACTTCATGCTCGATGCAAATTGTGGCATGCGGCGTGTCATGTCCATCATTTTGTCGGCATAACTCTCGTCAATGCCCTTCACACCGCAAGCTCTGGCGGCGCCTATCACCTCGAGCATCATTTGGCGAATGATGGGTGCCATGCTCTCGTTGGCTATCAGGCTGCCGGCCGAAACGGCACCCACGGCAGCGGTCATGCCGTTAAAGGGCATGTTCCACACAGCCTTTTTCCAACGCATCTCGTCGTAGGGCATCTCCTTGGCCTTGATGCCCGAGGCTGCAAAGTCGGCCATCATGTGGGCGAGTGCCTCGTGGTTGTGGCAGTTGTAGTTGCCCACCTGCAGCAGTCCGTTGAAGGTGTGCGTAATGTGGCCGGGAGCGTTTTTGAGCGTGCAGATGTAGGCTACGCCTCCCAACAGTTGTGCGCGTGGCATGGCCTTGCACAAGTCGGCCTCCAGCCCGATGCCGTTTTGTATGAGCAGCACCAGTGTGTCGGGGTGACAAATTGGGGCGAGCATTTGCGGCAGCAGGTGGTTGGCTATGCTCTTGATGGCTACTATCACCACATCGCACACTGGCATTTGCGCCGTACTGTTGTAGGCATTGATGTGGCAAAGGTGGTAACTGCCATCGCACGAGTCGACCTGCAGGCCGTGCTGGCTCACATGGTCGTAGTCGGAATGCAGCAAAAAGTGTACGTCGTGACCGGCCTTGGCCAACAAGCCGCCATAGTAGCCACCTATGGCACCGGTGCCTATGATTGCATATTTCATATAGTCTGGTATATACGTATCTGGTTGACGGGGTACGGGTTGACAAGTAAGTATGCTATACTACTTATTATGTTGAAGTAAGATTGGTAATAAGCTTGGCAAACTTACCTGTCAACTTGTAAACTCGTCAACTCGTCAACTTTTCAACTCGTCAACTTTTCAACTTTTCAACTTGTAAAGACGGCAGCCCCATCTTATAAACATTCGTTTCACGCAGTTCAAAGCCCAGGCTCTGATACAAGCGGTTGGCTGCCACCCGCTGCGGACGCGAGGTGAGGTTTGCCGTGGCGGCACCGTGGCGGCGGGCTTGAAACATGAGGTGGTCAAGCAACATGCGCGCGTACCCCTTGCCACGCTGGGCAGCATCAACCACCACGTCCTCCACCCATGCTTTGTTCCCCGTAAGCTGATGGCACAGGCAGAGTGTAGCCGTACCAGCCAAAGTACCCTGCGGCGTGTAAAGCAAGTAGATGTGTGTGCGGGGCTCGTGGGCCAAAGTTGTGAGTTGGGCGAGCGTCAATGGCACAAAGTTGGACGAGAGTTGGGCAAGCAGGGTGTTTACACTGTCGAGCAGCGGTGTGCTGCAGTCATCTGCCCTGAGCGACACAATGTGGCAGCGGCGGCGCACGTCGAGCAGCTGGCGTATGGTCTTGCCATAAAGGGGGTGGCACCATTCGGGAGCTATCTCGGCCAAAGGTTCGAGCACAAACAGGCGGTTGGTCATTTCGGGGTGCGGCAGTTGCAGCGACGGCGTACACACCACGCGGTTGTCGCAGGCCAACAAATCGATGTCGATAATGCGGTCGTGATACACCCCGTCCTTGCTCTTGACGGTGCGCCCCATGTCGCGCTCAATTTGCTGAGTAGCGCGCAGCACTTCGGCGGGCGTCATCGTGGTGTCTACTGCCACAGCCGTATTGACAAACAAGTTGTCTGATTCAAAGCCCACGGGTGCCGTTTCGATAGGTGTGGCCTTACGCACAACCGTGCCTATGCGCTCGCCAATGAGCGCACAGGCACGGTTTATGTTTTCGTGGCGATTGCCAAGATTTGTTCCGAGTGAGAGATAAAGCATTACAAGTTGTGATGTATATATATGTGTGAGCCGAGCGGTTGCCCCCTACTCCACCGAAAGTGCGTCGAACACCATTGGGGGTTCAAAGCCGCGTGTAATGGCCGCACGGGCAATCTTTTGGTTCACGGCATAAGGCGTGTCGCCCTTGGTGGTGCGGCGCCGCGAGGCAATGAAGTCGGCCAATGCCTGGCGGTAGTCATCGTCGTCTATCAGAGCCAGGGCATCGTCGGTGTCGAAGTCTGACACACCCTTTTGCCGCAGCGCATAGCGTATTTTGATGCGCCCCCAATGGTCGAAGCGGAATTTATCGTTTACAAAGGCGCGCGCATAACGTGCCTCGTCAATGTAGCTTTCGGCCTCAAGGCGGCCCAAGGTTTCGTCCACCTCGTCGGGTGTAGCCCCTTTGGCCAGAAGCTTTTTGGCTATCTCGCTGCGGCAATATTCCTTTTGCGCGCAGCGGCTGGTGGCCCACTGGTAGTATTGGTTGTTATCGGCCATAAGTTACTTAATGATGCTGCGCAACACAAACCAGGCATGGTAGCCCAGGGTGGACAACAGACCATAATGGTGCGACATGATGTGGAAACGCTCGCGCAGCGATGCCTTGTGGTTGCGTGTGGTCATGCCCTCGTTCAGGTAGTCGGCGATGATGGTGTGTGCATTGACAAGCGGCAGTGCCATGTGCGAAGCCTCACGCATGATACGAATGCACCAGTCAAAGTCGGCCGAGAAGCGGTACTTGCGGTTGTAGTGCATACGCCGTGCCAGGTCGGTACGTGCAAAGAAAGCCTGGTGGCACACCAGCATACCATTTTTGAACGAGCGCCAGTTGAGGTGTTCGGGCGGTGTCAGGCGCCGGCGTCGCAGAAAGTTGCCATCGGCATCTACCAAGTTGGTGTCGCCATACACCACAGCGGGCAGTTGGGGTGCCTTGACAGCCGCCTGTGCCACGAGTTCGAGCGTGTTGGCAGCATGAAAGGTGTCGCCTGCATTAAGAAATAGTATGTAGCGCCCCGTGGCCATGTCGATGGCCTTGTTCATGGCATCGTAGAGCCCCTCGTCGGGTTCGCTGATGCACACTATTTCGTGACGCACGGCAGCATGGCTGTTGCGCTCCTGATAGTGGTGCACAAGCTCAAGGGTATTGTCGTGCGAGTTGCCGTCAATAATGAGGTGCTCCACATGGGCATAGGTTTGCTGCTCCACACTTTCGATGGTTCGTTCAATAAGCGCACCGGCATTCCATGTAACGGTGGCTACGGTAATTTTAAGGCCTTCTTCTGTCGTCTGTGCCGCGGAAGGAGGCACACTGTTCTCTTCCATTTTTATGATAAGTACATTATTATTCTATTAAGCAGGTTGCTGCCGCCCTACTCCATTGCATATACAGCCGCATAAGCCTTGGCCACAGCCTTTTCGTCGTAAGCCTTCAGGGCCTTGGCGCGGGCATTGCGGCACATGGCGGCATAGCTTTGCGAATTGAGTGTTGCAGCTATGCCATGTGCAAAGTCGAGGCTGTTGCAGTAGGCGGCCAGATAGCCGTTCACCCCCGTGTCGACCATCTGCGGCACACCGCCCACATTGAATGCCACACAAGGCACGCCGCAGGCCATGGCCTCGGCTATGGTGTTGGGCAGGTTGTCCATGAGGGTGGGCATAACCAACAAGTCGCAAGCTTGGTAGAGCTGTCGCATACGCTCCTCGCTCTGTACATAGCCCATGGCATACGCTGGCACAGCAAAGGCCGATTGCAAACTTTCGGCTCCATGCCCCGCCAGCACAATGGCTACCTTGTCGGTCTGGTCGGGGTGCTCCTGCATGAGCAGTGATATGGCTTCGGTCAGATAGTCTATGCCCTTGTTGGGGTCGGTCACCTTAAAGGCGGTAAACAGCAGCAAACGCTTGTCGGCGGGCAATCCGAGTGCCTCGCGCACCTCGTTGCGGGTGGGCATGCCCTCTGTGCCGGCTGGTGCATAGTAGCGTGTGTCGATGGGATTGGGTATGCAGCCCACGCGCTGCCCCTTGAGCAGTGGCGCTTGTGCGGCCAAGCCGGCCAACCACTGGCTGCACCCTATTGCGGTAAAGTGGCCCTTGGCGTAAGTGGCAGCCTTGCGGCGGTAGGTGCTGGCCGACAGGTCGCCCGCCGAGGGACGGCACAACTGCGGACATTTGCCGCAACCGCTGAGCCAGCGCTGGCAGTCGGCCGCATTGTGACACACACCGGTAAAGGTCCACATGTCGTGCATGGTGATGACCATGCGCTTGCCACTGCGCAATATCTTCTGCATATTGCGCAGTGAAAGCATGGCCTGGTTTGTCCAATGCAGATGTATGACTTCGGCCTCGGCAAATGCCTTGAGCCGTGTGATGTCGTTGCCAAAGCGTGCTGTGTCTACAGCAAACAGCCCTTGGCGGCTAAAGCCGTTCTTTACGAATATCTCTAACCTTTCGAGCACGAACTTGAGTTTGCGCCACAGGGTGCGTTTAAGGCTTACCACCTCTGTGCGCTCTGCCGGCAGTGTGCGGTTCATGCACAACAAGGTGGCATCTACGCCGTTCTGGCGCAATGCTTTGAGCAGCCGCATGGAGGCTATGGCAGCCCCGCCTGCGTGGTCTGAGGTGTTGACAAGCAGTACTTTCAAGGGAGTAGAGGTTAGGGGGTTAAGAGGTTAGGGGGTATGAGGGGATAAGGTTATGAGGTTATAAAGTAACCTTTGTGTGTTAGGCAAGGAGCTTGGAAGTTAGAGGATTATTGGGTTAGAGGATTATTGGGTTAGAGGGTTATTGGGTTAGAAGGTTAAAAGATTACCCTTGCTTGCCTAACTCACAAAGGTTACTTTATAACCTTATAACCTCATAACCTCATAACCTTATAACCTTATACCCCCCATAACCTTATAACCCCATAACCTCCCTCTCTCACCGTCCCAGCGTGTCCTTTGCAATGACAGCTGTGGCCCCGGCGTTTTGTTTGATATAATTGTCTGCTGCTTGGCCAGCGCGTGAGAGTTCGTCCTTGTCCGAAAGGAAACGGTCCATAATGGCCGCAAAGTCAGCCGCAGAATGTATTTCGCGGCAACCACCATTGGCCAGCAAAGCCTGCGCCTCGCGGAATTTCTTATTGTTAGGGCCTATTATTACCGGCACACCATACACCGCTGCCTCAGGCACATTGTGTATGCCCACGCCAAAACCACCGCCCACATAGGCCACGGTGGCATAACGGTAGATGCTCGACAACAAGCCATAGCAGTCTATTATCAAGCAGTCGGCCTCGGCCACACTCTTAGGCGTGGCTGTAGAGTAGCGCACATGCGGCCGCTGCAGTTTGCTCTCAATCTGTCGCAAGTGGTCCTCGCTCACCACGTGGGGAGCCAGCACCAGGCGCAGGTTGGGGTGGGTGTTGAAATAACTGATGATGATGTCCTCGTCGGGCTGCCACGAACTGCCGGCCACGAGCACCCGCCAACAACCGGCAAAGCGCTCGACAAGGGGCAGCGGCTTGGCCGCATTGCGTATGTCTATTACGCGGTCAAAACGGGTGTCGCCCACCACCGTCACTTGGTTTACGCCTATGCCGGCAAGCAGTTGTTTCGAAGCCTCGTCCTGCACGTAAAGGTGCGTCATGCGATGCAGCACACGTGCATAGTTGCGGCCGTACCAACGAAAGAATATCTGGCCGGGCCTGAAAATGCTCGACACCGAATAAACCGGCACATGGTTGCGGTGCAATATGTCGATGTAGTTGCGCCAGAACTCATATTTTATAAAGTATACAGCCTCGGGACGCGCCATTTTTACAAACTTTATGGCGTTGAACGGGGTGTCGAAGGGCAAGTAACATATCACATCGGCCCCAGCATAGTCCTTGCGCACCTCATAGCCCGAGGGCGAGAAAAAGGTGAGCAATATTTTGCGTTCGGGGTGCTCGCGCCGCAAGCGCTCCATGAGCGGGCGGCCCTGTTCAAACTCGCCCAGCGAGGCGGCATGAAACCACACATAGCGGCTGGTGCCTATCTGGCGGCGCAATATGCGCCAAGTGTCGCGGTGCCCGCGCATCATGGTACGCACCTTTTTGTTAAAGAGTGCGGCTATGTTGCAGCCGAGCATCATCAAGTATATTGCGAGTGAATACATCTTGTAGTAAAAAGAGTTTTGCTGTCCGTTGACACCACCAAGCGTCAACGGACCGACAAAAGATAGTTAACTGGAGCCTACAAGCAGACAGGCCTCACGCGCCCACCTGCTTCAACCAAGTTGCTTAGTGCAGCGCCTCAATGGCAGCCTTCATGCGGCGCAGGGTCTCCTCCTTGCCAAGGAAAGCGGCAAGCTCATACATGTCGGGGCCCTTACCAGTGCCCACAAGGCACACGCGCCAGGGGTTCCAAGGCTTTTTGCCTGTTTCGGCAGCCCAGGCATCTACCACAGCCTTCTGGCTTTCGATGCTGAAGTCGTCAAGGCCCTCAAGCAGATGGTAAAGCGCATCCATGTCGGCAGCAGCGCCTTCCTTCCAGTTCTTGCGGGTAAACTTGTCGTCGGCCAAATAGGTGGGGGCTATAAAGAAGAAGTCGCAAAGGGGCCAAAGCTCCTTGATAAAGTTAATCTTCTTCATCTTCATCATGCCCACCACAGCCTGTACACGTTCAATGGGGGCGTCGATGCCATTGGCCTTGAGTATCTGATCAAAGGCAGGGGCGAGCACCGCGTCGTCGGTTTTGAGTATGTACTCGCGGTTGAACCACTGTCCCTTGATATAGTCGAACTTGGCACCGCTCTTCGAGCATTTTGACAGGTCGAACTGGTCGATGAGTTCCTGCATGGAGAGTATTTCCTGGTCGGTGCCGGGGTTCCAGCCCAACAGGGCAAGGAAATTGATTACAGCCTCGGGCAGATAGCCGCTTTCGCGGTAACCCGACGACACATCGCCCGTTTTGGGGTCGTGCCACTCGAGCGGAAACACCGGAAAGCCCAGACGGTCGCCGTCACGCTTGCTGAGCTTGCCCTTGCCGTCGGGCTTGAGCAACAGGGGCAGGTGGGCAAACTGGGGCATGGTGTCCTCCCAACCAAAGGCACGGTAGAGCAACACGTGCAGCGGAGCCGAGGGCAACCACTCCTCGCCACGTATCACGTGCGAAATCTCCATCAAGTGGTCGTCCACAATGTTGGCCAAGTGGTAGGTGGGCAGGTCGTCGGCACTCTTGTAGAGCACCTTGTCATCGAGAATGTCGCTCATTATGCGCACATCGCCACGAATGATGTCCTTTACGTGCACCTCCTCACCTGGCTCTACCTTGAAGCGTACCACATACTGCTCGCCGGCGTCAATCAGACGCTGTGTTTCCTCGGCGCCGAGCACCAGCGAGTTGCGCATCTGCATGCGGGTGTGGGCATCGTACTGAAAGTTCTGCACGGCCTCGCGCTTGGCGGTCAGTTCCTCGGGGGTGTCAAAGGCTATGTAGGCCTTGCCGGCATCGAGCAGTTGCTTTACATACTTGCGGTAAATGTCGCGACGCTCGCTCTGACGGTAGGGGCCATGGTCACCACCAAAGCTCACACCTTCGTCAAACTTGATGCCGAGCCACTTGAACGACTCTATAATATAGTCCTCGGCTCCCGGCACAAAGCGGTTGGAGTCGGTGTCCTCAATGCGGAACACCATGTCGCCGCCGTGCTGGCGCGCAAACAAATAGTTGTAAAGGGCTGTGCGCACACCGCCAATATGAAGTGGACCCGTGGGGCTTGGTGCAAAACGCACACGTACTTTTCTTTCAGACATAGTTGTGATGATAATTGCGCGTTGGCAGAATCGGGTGGTCGAACTGACGGACATGCACGGGCTTTGTCGGCCCATCAGGCCGAGGCGTGACTGGCCTTTGCCGGCTCGTCAACCCGTCAACCTGTTAACCCGTCAACCCTTAACCAATTATGCCAACGGGTTGATAGTTTCGTTATTATGCCACAAAAGTACTGCTTTTTTCGCAAAAGGCCAAGTTGTGGCACAGACGCCATAACACCAAGTTTGGCCATCAAAGGATAAAGTTGTACTTTTGCAGACTGTAACCAACGCATAATCAACCAATTCACACATAATGAAGAAGTTTTTCACTCTCACTCTTCTGCTCCTGCTCACCGCCGTGACGGCCGTGCAGGCTCAGGTGAACTTCAGCGTCAAGTACAAGCGCGTGAATCCCACCACCATCGACATCATTTTTACTGGTACCGCACAGCCGGGCTGGCACATCTACTCTACCAACATTGGCGAGGGTGGACCTACCAGGGCCGAGTTTGGCGTGGACAAAATTAAGGGTGCCAAGCTCAAGGGCAGCCTTAAGGCCGGACCGGGAGCCAAAACCATGCAGGACCCCATATTCGAGATGCCTGTAACCTTCTTCGAGGGGCACGCCACCTTTACACAGCGCGTGGAACTGCTCGACAAGGACTATGAGCTGAAAGGCTACCTTAAATATGGTGCCTGCAACGACGAGAACTGTCTGCCGCCCACCAGCGTCAACGCCAAGGTGGCTGGCATCGACGGCCCCGCCCCCACTGCCGAGAGCAAGGCCGAGGAGGCTGCCGCCGCTGCCGCTGCACAAGGCAACGCACTGACTACTGCCACCGACAGCACGGCTGCCACTGCCACCGACAGTGCTGCCGCCATGGCACAGGTGCAGCCGCTCGACAGCGCACAGACTCAGGCTCTGTGGACTCCGGTAATAAAGGAACTCAAAAACTTTGGTTCGGACACGGGCGACATGACGGGCAAGGCATGGTACTACATATTCTTCCTGGGCTTTGTAGGCGGCCTTGTGGCCTTGTTCACCCCTTGCGTATGGCCCATCATACCTATGACAGTGAGTTTCTTCCTTAAGCGCTCGGGCGACCGCCGCAAGGGTGTGCGCGATGCCATCACCTACGGCATCAGCATTGTGGTGATATACGTAGCCCTGGGCCTTATCATCACCACCATATTCGGTGCCAATGCGCTCAACGACCTCTCCACCAACGCGGTGTTCAACATTCTGTTCTTCCTCATGCTGGTTGTGTTCGCGGCCAGTTTCTTTGGCGGATTTGAGATTACGCTGCCCAGCAAGTGGGGCGATGCTGTCGACAACAAGGCCGAAAAGACTACCGGTCTGCTCAGCATCTTCCTCATGGCCTTTACGCTGTCGCTGGTAAGTTTCTCATGCACAGGTCCCATCATAGGCTTCTTGTTGGTCGAGGTGAGCACATCAGGCGGTTCGGCCCTGGCTCCCACCATCGGCATGTTGGGTTTTGCCGTGGCGCTGGCTCTGCCGTTCACACTGTTTGCCCTGTTCCCCACATGGCTTAAGAGTGCGCCCAAGAGCGGCGGCTGGCTCAACAACGTGAAGGTGGTGCTTGGCTTCCTCGAACTGGCTTTTGCCCTGAAGTTCTTCTCGGTGGCCGACTTGGCTTACGGCTGGCACTTGCTCGACCGCGAAACTTTCCTCGCACTGTGGATTGTGATATTCGCCCTGTTAGGCATCTACCTTCTGGGCGCCATCAAGTTCCCGCACGACGATGAGGACGAGCGCCACACTTCGGTTCCGCGCTTCTTCCTGGCGCTCATATCACTGGCCTTTGCCGTGTACATGGTGCCGGGTTTGTGGGGCGCACCTGTCAAGGCCGTGAGTGCCTTTGCACCGCCCATGTCTACTCAGGACTTTAACCTCGACCCTGTAAAGATTGAGGCTAAATTTACCGACTACGAGGCGGGCATGGCCTACGCACGCCAAACGGGCAAACCGGTGATGCTCGACTTTACGGGCCACGGTTGTGTGAACTGCCGCAAAATGGAGTTGGCTGTATGGCACGATGCCAAGGTGCGCGACTTGCTCACCAAGGATTATGTGCTTATTTCGCTTTATGTGGACGAGAAGGCTCCGCTGCCCGAACCCATTGAGGTGCAGGAGAACGGACAGGCTACCACGCTTCGCACCGTGGGCGACAAGTGGAGCTACTTGCAGCGCAGCAAGTTCGGTGCTAACGCGCAGCCTTTCTACGTGTTGCTCGACAACAATGGCCGTCCGCTCAACAGCTCTTACTCGTACGACGAGAACATTGACAAGTTTGTGACGTTCCTCAAAAAGGGCCTTGACAATTATAACAAGCAATAAGCACTGGCAATTTGCTAATGTGGCAATTTGCTAATGCGTTAATGGGCTGACGCCGTAGTGTTACAAATAGTAACGCTACGGCGTCAGCTCATTTATATATCTGCATATTTGCACATTAACAAGCATGGCGCAAGCACTAAGCGCAAGCACTCAACGCTACCTCTAATGGGGGCGACGCGTCCCGCGTCGGGCTATTTTTCAGCAGCCGCGTCCCTCGCGCCCCCATTAGAGGTAGCGTTCTGCGAGCAAGGCGTCAGCCCTTATGTATCTTACAGGCAGGGCGACCAGCCCTGCCTCAGCTTATGTGAAAAAACACGGCGTCAGCCTTATGTTACTTGTGTAGCTTATGTACTTATGTCTACCGCGGTAAGCGGCACAAGGGCGAAACCAAAAACTGCATATTTTCCCGACGCGAGACGCGTCGCCCCCATTAGAGCGAGCGTTTGGCGGTAGCGTTGGGTGCTTGAGTCTGTGAGCAAGACGTCAGCCCTTATGTTACTTATGTAGCTTATGTTCTTATGTATACCGCGGTAAGCGGCACATGGGCGGACAACCCTTGAAAACATCATTACTCCCAATGTCGTTTACCCCTTCAGCCAGACGGTGCATTGGCGAAGTCAAAAGCCGCATATTTTCCCGACGCGAGACGCGTCGCCCCCATTAGAGGTAGCGTTTGGTGCTTGAATTTGCGAGCACGGTGCAAGCACATCAACCCATGATCACATTGACGCGAAGCACAAAGCCCAAAAATCCCCGCTACGCCACGAGAGGGGGCATAACGGGGATTGGAGTATATATTCGGCCAAGTCGCGAAAAAGGCAAATTCAGAAAACGCGACGCAACCTATATATGCACTTTAATTAGTCGGCCAACTTAGCCTTGATGAACTCACGGTTCAAACGGGCAATGTTAGCGATAGACTCGTTCTTGGGGCATACAGCCTCGCAAGCGCGGGTGTTGGTACAGTTACCAAAACCAAGTTCGTCCATCTTGGCCACCATAGCCTTGGCACGCTTGGCTGCCTCGGGACGGCCCTGGGGCAGAAGTGCAAACTGGCTAACCTTAGAGCTTACGAAGAGCATGGCAGAGCCATTCTTACAAGCTGCTACACAAGCACCGCAACCGATGCAAGTGGCGCAGTCCATAGCCTCGTCGGCGTCCTGCTTAGGAATGAGAATGGCATTGGCATCCTGAGGCGCACCAGTGCGCACGCTGATGTAACCACCGGCAGCCTGTATCTTGTCAAAGGCCGAACGGTCAACCATGCAGTCCTTTATTACAGGGAAAGCTGCCGAACGCCAAGGCTCAACGGTGATAACGTCGCCATCGTTGAAACGACGCATGTAAAGCTGGCAAGTGGTGGCACCTGCCTCAGTCTTACCGTGGGGTGTACCATTGATGTAGAGCGAGCACATACCGCAGATACCCTCGCGGCAGTCGTGGTCGAATACGAAAGGCTCCTTACCCTCCTCAACGAGCTCTTCGTTGAGAATGTCGAGCATTTCAAGGAATGATGTGTCATCGGGGATGTCGTGCATCTCGCGCGTGTCAAAGTGACCCGCATCCTTGGGGCCATTCTGCTTCCAATACTTGATTGTGAATGATATGTTCTTAGCCATGGCTTATTAATTCTTGTAGTTACGGGTTTTTACTTCGATTGCTTCGTACTTCAAGGGCTCTTCGTACTTAACGGGATCCTTGTCCTCACCCTGGTATTCCCAGCATGATACGTAGAAGCAGTTCTTGTCGTCACGCTTGGCTTCGCCCTCTTCAGTCTGATGCTCTACGCGGAAGTGACCGCCGCAGCTCTCCTCGCGGTGGAGTGCGTCGATGGCGATGAGCTGACCCATGGTGATGAAGTCGTTCAAGCGGATAGCCTTGTCGAGCTCAACGTTAACACCCTCGATGTGGGGAACGAAGAGGTTGGTCTCGAACTCCTTGCGGATTTCCTTCAACTTGGCAAGAGCTGTTACGAGGCCCTCCTTCGAACGGGCCATACCAACATACTCCCACATGATGTGGCCAAGCTCCTTGTGAATGCTGTCAACCGACTTCTTACCATTGATGTTGAGCAAGTGGTTGATGTGATCCTGCACAGCCTTTTCGGTAGCCACAAATTCGGGCAGGTCGGTGCTGAAGCGGGGCACAGTGATTTGGTCGCTGAGGTAGTTCTGAATGGTGTAAGGCAACACAAAGTAACCATCGGCCAAACCCTGCATAAGGGCAGAAGCACCCAAACGGTTGGCACCGTGGTCAGAGAAGTTACACTCACCAATGGCGAACAAACCAGGAATGTTGGTAGAGAGCTCGTAGTCAACCCAAAGACCACCCATTGTGTAGTGAATGGCGGGGTAAATCATCATCGGGTTGGTATATTCTATGCCGTCGTCACCCTTGCGCACTACCTGGCCGGGCTTAACGTCGGTGATTTCTTCGTACATGTCGAAGAGGTTGCCATAACGCTGGAGCACTACGTCGATGCCCAGACGGCCGATAGCCTCAGTAAAGTCGAGGTATACGGCAAGGCCAGTGTTGTTCACACCAAAGCCGGCGTCGCAACGCTCCTTGGCAGCACGCGAAGCTACGTCGCGGGGAACGAGGTTACCGAAAGCGGGGTAACGGCGTTCAAGATAGTAGTCGCGGTCGGCCTCGTTGATGTCGGTAGGCTTGATTTCGCCCTTCTGCAACTTGATGGCATCTTCCTTCTTCTTGGGCACCCAGATACGGCCATCGTTACGCAGTGACTCAGACATAAGGGTGAGCTTTGACTGCTTGTCGCCGTGAACGGGGATACAAGTGGGGTGAATCTGCACGTAAGCAGGGTTGGCAAAGTAAGCACCCTTGCGGTAAGCTGCAATGGCAGCCGAGCAGTTACAACCCATGGCGTTGGTTGAAAGGAAGTAAGTGTTGCCATAACCACCAGTGGCCAATACTACTGCGTGGGCGGCAAAGCGCTCGAGCTTGCCGTTGATGAGGTTACGGGCAATGATACCGCGTGCACGGCCGTCAATAATCACAACGTCCTGCATTTCGTAGCGGCAGTAGAGCTTTACAGTGCCGGCGTGTACCTGAGCCATGAGGGCTGAGTAGGCACCGAGCAAGAGCTGCTGGCCAGTCTGACCCTTGGCATAGAAAGTACGGCTTACCTGCACACCACCGAATGAACGGTTGGCAAGCAAACCACCATATTCGCGTGCGAAAGGTACACCCTGTGCCACGCACTGGTCGATGATGTTGGCGCTCACCTCAGCCAAACGGTATACGTTGGCCTCGCGGGCACGGTAGTCACCACCCTTTACAGTATCATAGAAGAGGCGGTAAACTGAGTCACCATCGTTCTGATAGTTCTTGGCAGCATTGATACCACCCTGTGCGGCGATAGAGTGAGCACGACGGGGAGAGTCCTGAATGCAGAAGTTGAGCACCTTGAAGCCCATCTCGCCAAGTGAGGCTGCTGCCGAAGCACCGGCCAGACCTGTACCTACTACAATGATGTCGAGCTTACGCTTGTTGGCGGGGTTCACCAATTTCTGGTGAGCCTTATAGTTGGTCCATTTTTCAGCAACAGGACCTTGAGGTATTTTAGAATCTATATTAGCCATGATAGGATATTCTATTTTATAAAGTTAAAAGTTTAGGAGTTGAAAGAGTTAAGCAAGCAGCAATAGTCATACCTATTCTTTTCGCTTCTTACCTTCCCGCTCTTCCACTTTAAAAGAATACATTATGCTGCGCAGCAAGCACCACCGCAGAAGGCGAACTTGAGAGCTACTGCAAGGAAGATGAGCATGAGCACAGTAACGTAGATGTTACCGATGCAACGCCAGCGGTTGAACCAAATCTTGCCATTCCAACCGAGAGTCTGCATAGCGCTCCAGAAACCGTGTGTCAAGTGGAACCAGATGGCTACAAACCAGATGATGTAGAGCACGGTGAACACAGGATTGCTGAAGGTGTAAGCTATCATGCCATAACCATCGGCAGCATCTTCTACGCCGTTAACATAAGGCATACCAGCGTTGAAGAGTTCGGCAAACATCATGTTGTACCAGAAGTTGAAGAGGTGGAGCAGCATGCCAAGCACCACGATGATGCCGAGCACGAGCATGTTCTGCGATGCCCACTCTACCTTTTCGGGCTTTGAGGTAACGGCATAGCGGTTGTTACCACGGGCCTTGCGGTTCTGCAGGGTAAGAATGATGGCATAAATAAAGTGGAGGGCTACGAGTACTGCAAGGCCGGCGGTAGCCACTACGGCATACCAGTTGGCACCCAACATCTCGCATACCCAGTTGTAACCTTCTTTTGAGAAGAGGGCTACCAAGTTCATGCAACCATGAAATGTGAGGAACAGAATAAGCGCAATGCCAGTTACTGACATGATTACCTTCCGTCCGATGGATGAGTTAGTTAACCACATAAAATGATTTGAATTAAGTTGATATTTAGATTATTAAAATTATCCGGCGCCACACGGGGTACGGGGCATGCCCCTTTTCCCTTGTTTTGCTGCATATCCTCATAAATGGGGAGGACACACCTTTATGCGTGCAAAATTAAAGGTTTTTATTTGTGTTTACAAGTTTTGCGGGTACAAAAAACGGGCTGTCCGTCCGTTTGGGGTGTGTACGCCTTCGGAGGTTCTGTGCTACCACCCAACGCTACCTCTAATGGGGGCGACGCGTCCCGCGTCGGAAAAATACAATGTTTATACACTAAAAGAGGCTCACAGACAGCGTAATTACACGCCTGTCTGTGAGCCTTTGCCTTAAATTCCGACGCGGGACGCGTCGCCCCCATTAGAGGTAGCGTTGGGTGTTAGCGTCACACCGGTCACGGGGTTATCAGTCTTTGTCCATGTTGCCCCACATGTCGCCTTGGGGGTTGCCCCACATGTCGTTTTGCTTCTGGCTCCAGCGCACATCGGTACTTTCGCCTTTGTTTACTTCAATTTGGGCACCACCGCTGAGGTTGAGCATGGCCTCCTCGGCATAGAGGTGTACTGTGGCCGACTGGGGCTGCATATATGTCTTTTTCATATCTTGAATGTCTTTACTTGTGGTTAGTATATTATTAAGCAGGTCTGCAATATAGCCAATCCTCATCAGCTAATTTCGAGCACCGGCTCAACGGGCAACAAACTTGCTGCCATTCTGAATGTAGAGGCCTCCCTTTACTGTGCGTGTTACGCGACGGCCAGTGAGGTCGTAGATTGCTGCGTTGGCCTTGTCCGCCTTAACAACGGCGTTGATGCCGGTTACATTGCCACCAAAGTTCATGGCTACAGCATTTTCACCACCTAATACCGAAGTGGGCAGGTAAGCATGGTTGGCGGGCAGAGCGGCTGAACCACCTGCGGCATAGAAGCCTACATGATTTTGAGTTGTCACACCGAACACGAGTTTGTCGGTCAATTCAGAGAATGCTATTTTCTCAGTAGTACCCACGAGCTGGTTACCTGTCAAAGCAGTTGCTGCAGACTTGGTATTGGCTGTGAGCACAATGTTTGCGGCCTTGCTGTCGCTCTTGATTACGACACCTGCACTGGCGGGAACAACGTCCTCGACAGCTGTCATGTCGAGTGTACGCGTAGTTGCATTGTAAGCACCGCTGTACAACTTGGCATCGTTGGTGTTGCTGCTTGCCACCTTGAAGTCGAAAGGCAGGGCCAAAGTAGCAAAAGAGGCTACAAGATTGTCGTTGGTGTTGAGGTCTACTGTAAATTCAGGTTCGAGGAAGAGGAAGCAAGCACCGTTGGATTTCTTTATCCAAGCGCCAATGCTTGTGCCGCTGGCTCCACCAGCGTTCAAATAATTATTACCTTCACCTACTGTGCTGTGGCGCAACACAAAGGCTTTGGCCTTTAATTCTTCCTTATTTGCATCTGTTACATTGTCTGGTTCATTGATAACATCACCACCATACACCTTCCACAAGTTGTCGCTCTCTGTAGCCGAAGCGTCGGCATATGTAGCACCATTGCCGCTGGCGGCCTTTACAAAGCATTTGCCTGACTTGTTCATAATTTTGAAACCTCTGAAAGGATTGCCCACCATGCGCCAGAGGTCATCTGCTACGCCATTGAGCGTGCTGTTTTGATAAGCGGCATTGGCTGCTGAGCGCACAATAGATGTGGTGCTGTTAGTGAACAATTTGCGATCTGCAGTAGATATATTACCTGTAAGGTAGCCCCATTCGGGTGTATCGCTCTCGTTCAGAGAGAACTTGAAGGGGTAGTTGCTTATATCAACCGCTATGTCTTTTGTCGTGGCCTCTGTCACTGTGCCCTCGGGAGCTGTGGCAGTTACAAAGTCGGGCAAATTGCCTGGAGTAGGATAAGCCATGCCCGAAACTGCTGTAACGCTGTATGTACCTACCTGTGTGCCGTTGATTGTGTAATTGTAGGTGACGGCTACATTACCCTCTTTAAGTTCAAAGAACTTGAACTTGGCAACTTCTTCTGTTGCAAAATTCTTAGTGGCATCATAATGCCAAAACTCAAGTTTATTTGATGCATCAGAAGCATCACTACCACCTAAAGTGAAATAAATGGTTCTTTCATTAACTTTACCTGCAGAAAGCATACACCAAGTTTTGTCGTCTGTAGGACTTTCAACACGCGTAAACTTACCAGCGGTAGCACTAAGACCGCCACCATTTTGACCATTGCTGGGAGGTGCCGGCAAATAATTACCACCCTTTACTTGCAAACTGATGGTATTGTCATCGTTTACAGTGACTATCCAACTGTATGAATCTGATACAGATTTGCCACGTAAATCATTGCCAAGGCTTTTAGCATCGGCAAAAGCCGTTTGGGTGCCACTGCCTGACAGGAACGTAGCATTTGAATAATCAGTGGTTTTACCACAGTTTTTGTCAGCTGCCACCAACACTGCATACGATTTACCCGACACGAGTTCTGAATACGGTGTGGCAGTTGTTGAGCAATACTGCTGCGCCCCCGCTGTGGCAAAGAATGCCAACAGCATGCCTAAAAGAGTAATTGTCTTTTTCATTAGCTTGGTTATTTTATAGTATTACAATTATTTCTGAATGGTTATTTACATTTGTTGTAAGTCTGTTCGTATTATGACCACAAATGTAGACATTAAACCTTAAATACAAACGGGGGGGGGTAATAAATGTTGTTAACAACCTTAACAAATAGCACTTTTTGCGCTTTGCCATGCGCATTATGTACAAATGTGTTGCCTGCGTGAGTACACTTTATGGGTGGCACGTGCACAGCTGATTGCTGTGTGGTAAAATGCCAAAGCGCAATGCTTTTCGTCTAAAGCCCTTTGTGGTACAACCCTTATGCCTTGGAATTTTTAATATGCAGCGATATTTTTTGCAGCTGATAGTGTGCTATTGAGTGCACAAAGTGCAGATGTGCTGCCATAAATATTTGTTTGGCTATTTTGCCTGCACCTTGCACTTTTTGATGTTTATGAACTGATATTCAAGGCTTTCGGGTGTGCAGGTAGCAGTTACTTTTGCATACACACCTGTCTACACAAACGTTTGCTTGATTGCACAAGTGCTTGCATGCACACCAAAGTTATGTAGTATTTATGGTTGTGCCAGGGCGGTGTGGGTGCATAGGGTGGTAGAATTTTCCGTTGCTCCGAAAGTTTTTTCTACCTCCCTATGCTGTAATTCATGGCAGTGCCCGGGGAAATCCATGAGTGTGAGTGCAGACAAATGTTATATACTATGCAGTCAGTGCAGGCAAGTGCAAGCACAGTGCAGGTACAGTGTAAGATAAGTGTAAGATAAGTGTAAGATAAGTGCAGGCAAGTGCAGGCAAGTGCAAACACAGTGCAGGTGTACCTACACTGCATAACTATCTGATTATCAACTTATAAAGAAGCAAAAGTGCAAGGTGCAGGCACTTTTGCATAAATAAGATTATGGCTGGTAATACACAAACGTGCGAACGTACTCAAGCACCCAACGCTACCACCCAACGCTACCTCTAATGGGGGCGACGCGTCTCGCGTCGGGATAGAGATAGGAGTTAAATACAAACGCAACTACTGCTAATAATAGCTGCATATTTTTCCGACGCGAGACGCGTCGCCCCCATTAGAGGTAGCGTTGAGTGGTTGCGTTGGGTGATTGCGTTGGGCGCTTGAAGAAACGCAAGCACTAATGGGGGCGACGCGTCTCGCGTCGGGATAGAGAGAGGGGAGAAAATACGAACTCCACTAAACAATAGCTGCATCTTTTCCAAAAGGAACGAGGCTGCTGAAAAAATCCCGACGCGAGACGCGTCACCCCCATTAGAGGTAGCGTTTGGTGTATGTTTTGCACACTCCAACCTTACAGGGCGCGACTGTTCCAACACGTACTTGATAACCCGTTAGCTAAGAATTTTGCCAACAGATATCATATACGGTCGAGTACCAACTTGATGAGTGTGTCAATACTGTTCTTATAATTAGGATTGGCACGATGTGCCACACGGTTGGCTATCACCATGCAGCAAGTAAGTGCCTTATGCCCCATCAAGAGCGACAGACCGGCAACGGCACTGCTCTCCATCTCAAAATTGGTGACGTGCTTGCCCTCATACTCAAATGCCTCAATCTTGTTATTTTGCTCAGGGTCGGCCAATGGCAAACGCACCTGGCGCCCCTGTGGCCCGAAAAATCCGCCACAAGCAATGGTGATGCCGCGCACCATGTCGTCGGCCGCAATACGGTTGAGCAAATCCTCATTGGCATGCACGGCATAAGGATGGGCTATACACTGGGTGCCATGCCAATTCATGTGTTTAAGAAATGCAGCTTCGAGCGGGAGGTCTGACACCTCATTACGACCCGCATAAAAGTTGAGCAAGCCATCAAACCCTATACTGATTTCGCTGGCAATGAAAGTGCCCTCGGGCGTGTTGGGTTGCAAACCGCCACAAGTGCCAATGCGCACCAACTCAAGTTGGCGCAAGTTATCGTTTATGGTGCGTGTGGCAAAATCTATGTTTGCCAAGGCATCGAGTTCGTTCAATATAATGTCTATATTATCACACCCTATCCCTGTCGACACCACCGTGATGCGCTTTCCATGATAGGTGCCCGTTATGGTACGAAATTCGCGGTTTGACACATCACACTCTTTCGTGTCAAAATGTGAAGCCACAAGCGGCACACGCCCAGGGTCGCCCACAAGAATTACCTTGTCGGCCAACTGCTCGGGTTTAACGTGCAAATGAAAGATACTGCCATCGGAATTTATTATCAACTCCGAGGGCGCAATAGGTGTTTTAGTCATGATATCGTCATTTTCGCGAGAGCACACAGCCCTCTGGTCTTTATTGTAGTTCAGCCTTGCGCATATTCTTTTCCAACGTGTGCAACTGCACCTTCAGCGCAGGCAATTCCTTATTTATTTGCAATAGCTGGTTGGTCACCGACTCAGTGCGCCCCCCAGCAGCCACTTGCTGCTGCAAGCGGTCATACATCTGCTGCAAGCACTCTATTTCATCGCTTGTGCGGTCGGCCTGTTCAGCTATGCGTCGTGCTGCCTCGCTGCGAAACTGCGACAACCGTGTATACACCATTTTGTCATTTATCACATAGAGGCGTGCCTTTTCGCCTTGTTCTGTAACATTAGCTGACTTCAGGGCAGCAAGACGCGCCTGAGCTTGTTTTACCACCTCTGCGTCAGTTTGCGTGTCGGCAATGGCATGCAGTTGGGCCGCATGGAGCACCTGGCTGCGGTTGACATCACTCATTTCGTACACCTCGCGTGTGGCATTAGGCACGAACACGTAAACACAAGCACTGTCGGCCTCTTGATGACGGTCAGTCACCAACCACCCCAAATTGTTTTGCTCGTCAATGGCCAACATATAGTCATTGGCAGGCGAATTGAACGGCATACCCATATTTTCGGCTTTCAAGAACTGCTTGGTGTCGGCATTGTAACGCGTTACAAATATATCGTAGCCACCTAAAGAGCCCTCGCCTTGTGCCGCATAATAAAGTGTCACACCATCAGGCATCAAGAAGGGGAAGTCCTGGCAAGTGGCACCGTCTTGCATGCCCTCAAGCGGCACAGCCCTGCCCCAACCATTGCCCGAGCGATAAGCCTCGTGCAGCAACACATTGTCGTGCGCACTGTCGGCGGCAGCAAACACTATGCGGTCTTTCAACTCGTTGATATAGCCCGTTGTGCCCAATTCGGCAGGTTGCACACGCAAGTTTGACGCCTCGGTTTTCATTTTTACTATTTGTCCGGCTCCTCGCGACAAGCGCAAAGAGGCAAGCACCTGCTGCCGTCCTACCTTGAAACTGTCAACAAAAACCACGCGCTCTGTACCGCGCAGCATGTCTGCTCCCATATTGGCACGTTGCAAGTCGGCCTCCAAACGCTCTGTTGAACGGCCTGCTGCACGGGCTGCATCAATCTCGCGCTGCAGCACACGGGCGGCATCACTAAAGCGATAATTCTGTATCAGTTGTTCAGCCGACTGCTTGGGCACTGCCGCCGCATTTGTCTTTTTTTTCTGTGCCAATACAGGCGAACTCAAGCCAAATGCCAACAAGCATACGGCACATATCAATCGTTTCATTGTGGTTTGCATCAGTTTAATATATGGTGTATAAGTTGGTGTTCAGTATTATTCTATAACGCGTTGACAGAATGTTTCCATGCTACAAGCACGTTTCCGGGCGCATTTATAACCTTTTGTTTTCAGTCACATCGTCCGCTTAGCAAGGCTCTTTTGATGCTTTGCAAGTTCAAATGTACGATTTTCTTTTATATGTAAAGGCGCGAATGCTATCTTTTATGTAATTTTGCATTCAAATGAGGAGCTAAGCAGGCGTTCTAAATCAATTAAGTTGATATGTATTGAACGCTGAGTCTAATTCAGAAGTTCAAGCTTGAAGAACGACCGTGGCTGACTACGCGAATGATGGAACTTGAACGCATGCAACCAAGCAATATGCCAAGACATATCAGCTAATGCATTATGCGAATGCCTACTTATATCCATAAAACAACAATAACCGTGAAACTGCGAAGACTCTATTACATACTCACGCTCTGCGTGTGCATCGGCATTGCCGCCCCCCGACAAGCTATGGCACAACAGCGCACCGAAAAGATTGAGAAATACACTGTACAACCAGGCGAGACTATATTGGGCATAGCCCATCGCCATGGCACTACGCTCGACCATCTACTCAGTCTTAATCCGGGCGTACAGCCCGACTATGTGCAGTCGGGGCAAGTAATTAACGTGCCCTACGTGCCAGGCGGTGCCGAACCAGCTCCCACCCCGGCGCAACGCGCTGCCGCAGCTAAGCAGAAAGAGGCTGCTCTGAAACAACAAGAGCAACAGCCTGTCAACCCCTCGAAGGTGACATACACCACCGTGGGGGCCAACAAGCCTCAACCGAAAATAACCTATAAGGAGTACAAGGTAAAGAAGAAAGACACTGCCTACGGCATAGCCAAGACCAACGGCATTACCGTTGACGAACTGATTGAGGCCAACCCCATTCTGAAGCAAGACGGGGGACTCAAGAAAGGCGTCACACTGCGCATTCCCGTCAAGGTTTACCCTCCCAAACCCAAGTATACCGGACTTGCCACAATCCGCGTGGCCGTTATTCTGCCCATGTTGGGCAATGGGGTTGAAAATGTGCGCAGCGTTGAGTTTTATCGCGGTCTGCTCATGGGAGTTGACGAACTCAAGAAGGCTGGCACGAATGTGGTCATAAACGTCTACAACGAACCCGCCCCCGATGCGAGCATTGCGCAGCAAATGGTGCAAGTCATGTTGCAGTCGCCCGACGTAATAGTAGGCCCATTGTACCCCACCCACTTTACCGATGTAACAGCTGTGTCGTCAAAGCACACAAAAGTGGCGGTTCCATTCTCGTCGAAGGTGCCACAGGTTGACTATCGCCCCGAAGTGTTTGTGGTGAACACGCCCGCATCATACGAGACATCGCTGGCCATTGACTTGTTCATGACAAACTTCAAAAAGCAGACACACGTTATCATGCTGCACAACGGCAATGGTAGCAAAAAGAATTTCAGCGAATCATTGCAGCGCCGGTTGGGCAGCGCCGGTTATGATGTGATTAGTTTGGCATCAAGCTCTACGGCCCAACAAATAAACGTGGCACTTTTAGGCAAGAAACGCGGCGAATACATCATCGTACCCGACGATGCCAGCGAGGCCACAATGAAGCAGATGCTGGCCAAGACAACCGAACTGCAAAAGATGCTGCCCGAATCCTCTATCTCGCTTTTGGGTTTTGACACTTGGCTGCCAAGCACCGAGGGCACCGACCGCAATTTGATACATGCCGCCGACACCTACATACTGACGTCTAATTATTATTATCCCTACACCGCTGCAGCCAAAGCTTTCCGCGCCAATTACGAGACATGGTTTAAGAGCGACTTTGTAAAGTGCACTCCGCGCATGGCGCCATTGGGCTATGATTTTGCCCGTGGATTTCTTGGCGGCATGGCCACATACGGCTACGACTTCAACACACAATCACCGCAAGAGGGCAGCGTGGCAGCACAGCCCAAACTGCAATCTGAGCCTCGATTTATAACCGTGGGCGGCAATGGTGGCTACGTGAGCCGCAGCATGTGGTTGGTACGTTTCAAGAAGGATATGAGCATTGTGAAAATAGCTGCCCAATGATACGCCGAACTATGATACTCCACACACTTGACATTAAACGCACTTTGATGTGGCTGCTACTGTGTTTGGTGCCAGCCTTGGCCCAAGCCCAAATTGGCGAAGCCCGTCACAACATCTGTATTGGCGTATCGGGTGGTATGACGATGAACCGCATCGGATTTGACCCTACTATTAAGCAAAGCTGGCACTACGGCCCCACATTTGGTGTGGTGGCACGCTTCACGAGCGAACGCTATTTCAAGGCTTTTTGTGCTTTGCAACTTGAATTGAACTATGCCACGCTCGGCTGGCAAGAGAATGTGCTCAACGCCCAGTCACAACCATTGCCCGACACCTATCAACGCGACTTACATTACATTCAGCTGCCCGTTTTGGCACGCTTGGCATGGGGACGCGAAAAGCGCGGCTTGATGGGATATGTACTGGCCGGGCCTCAAGTGGGCTACTGCTTTAAGGAACACACGAAGAGCAGCGCTTTCACACTCGACAGCGAGGGCAATCCCGACAGACCGAACGGCATGTTTGCTCAATATGGCATGCCCATACAAAAGAAATTTGACTACGGCATCACAGCTGGCGCTGGCATGGAACTGACCACAAACATAGGGCACTTCCTGATAGAAGGACGTTACTACTATGGTTTGTCTGACATATACAAAAACTCGAAGAAGGACGTGTTCAGCCGTTCAAACAATGGCGCTATCGTGGCCAAGGTGACTTACCTGTTCGACGTTAAGAAATAAGTGCACGCAACAAGCGCGCTTTTAATGCAAATAACTTGCAAGCTTAACGCAACAATGTTTACCCAAATTGCCGAGGTGCTGCCACTTTAACTAAAAAGGCACTGGCTGAACAACTATTTTGAATACTCACTAAGTAATTAAACATACACAATATAATGGAATTAGCAAAGACGTACAATCCCGAAGAGGTTGAAGGTAAATGGTACCAATATTGGACAGACAACCATCTTTTCTCTTCAAAGCCTGACGGCCGCAAGCCCTATACAGTAGTTATCCCTCCCCCCAATGTGACAGGTGTGCTGCACATGGGCCACATGCTCAACGAAACCATTCAAGACATATTGGTGCGCCACGCACGCATGGAGGGCAAGAATGCTTGTTGGGTGCCTGGCACCGACCATGCCTCAATCGCTACCGAAGCCAAGGTGGTAAATCGCCTGGCTGAGCAAGGCATCAAAAAGACTGATTTGACCCGCGAGGAATTTTTGAAACACGCTTGGGACTGGACCGAGGAACATGGAGGCATCATCTTGAAGCAGTTGCGCCGCGTGGGTGCATCGTGCGACTGGGATCGTACTGCTTTTACTATGGACGAAGAGCGCTCAAAGAGCGTCATTCACGTGTTTGTTGACCTCTATCGCAAGGGCCTCATCTACCGTGGCGTGCGCATGGTCAACTGGGACCCCAAGGCTAAGACGGCACTTTCGGACGAGGAAGTGGTGTATAAAGAGGAGCACACCAAGCTCTACTACATGAAGTACTATGTGAGCGAGGACGATGGCACCGGTGCCACTGGCGAAGAGGGTGAAATCATTCATCAGGACGCCAAAGGCCGCTATGCCGTGGTAGCCACTACACGCCCCGAAACGATTATGGGCGATGTAGCCATGTGCATCAACCCTAACGACCCGAAGAACCACTGGCTCCGAGGCAAGAAGGTTATTGTACCACTCATTGGCCGCGTTATTCCTGTTATTGAGGACGAATACGTTGACATTGAGTTCGGTACGGGTTGTTTGAAGGTGACTCCGGCCCACGATGTGAACGACTATATGTTGGGCGAGAAGTATAATCTGCAGGCTATCGACATCTTTAACGATGACGCCACCATATCTGAAGCCGCTGGCATGTACGTAGGACAAGAGCGCTTTGCCGTACGCAAGCAAATTGCCATCGACCTGCAAGAGGCTGGATTGATGGAGAAGATTGAGGACTACGACAACAAGATAGGCTGCTCTGAACGTACAGGTGTGCCCATTGAGCCAAAATTGTCGATGCAGTGGTTCTTGAAAATGCAGCACTTTGCCGACTTGGCCCTGCCGCCCGTAATGAACGATGAAATCAAGTTCTACCCTACCAAGTATAAGAACACTTATCGCCACTGGCTCGAAAACATCAAGGACTGGTGTATCTCACGCCAGCTGTGGTGGGGACACCGAATTCCGGCTTACTATCTGCCCGAAGGTGGCTATGTAGTGGCCGAAACCATTGACGAGGCTGTAAAACTGGCTCAGGAGAAGAGCGGAAATGCCAACCTTACTGCAGCAGACTTGCGACAGGACGAAGATGCACTCGACACGTGGTTCTCTTCATGGCTTTGGCCTATTTCACTCTTCGACGGTATCATGAATCCCGACAATGAAGAGTTCAACTACTACTACCCCACGAGCGACCTTGTAACTGGTCCGGACATCATCTTCTTCTGGGTGGCACGTATGATTATGGCTGGCTATGAGTTTACGGGCAAAATGCCGTTTAAGAATGTATACTTTACCGGTATCGTTCGCGACAAGTTGGGCCGTAAAATGTCAAAATCGCTTGGCAACTCACCCGACCCGCTCGACCTCATCGACCGCTTTGGTGCCGATGGCGTACGCATGGGCATGATGCTTGCCGCACCTGCTGGCAACGACATCCTGTTTGACGAAGCGCTTTGCGAACAAGGCCGTAACTTCTGCAACAAAATATGGAATGCCTTCCGCTTGGTACAGGGTTGGCAAGTTGACGACAACGCCGCACAACCCGAAACGGCACGCTTGGCTGTGGAATGGTTCGACGCCAAACTGCGTCAGAGCGCAGCCGAAATTGCTGACCTCTACTCAAAGTACCGCTTGAGCGAGGCCTTGATGGAGGTGTACCACCTCTTCTGGGACGAATTCTCAAGTTGGTTCCTCGAAATGGTTAAACCGGCCTATGGTTCGCCCATTGACAAGGCTACATATCAGTCTGTGCTTGGTGCATTCGATCATTTGCTGCACCTGCTCCACCCCTTCATGCCATTCATTACCGAAGAACTGTGGCAGCACCTCACTGAGCGTAAAGCTGGCGAGAGCATCATGGTAAGTCCGCAGACCATTGCAGCACCGGCCGAAGGCGATGACGCTATTTTGGCCAACGTTGAAATTGTTAAGAATGTAGTGGCTGGCGTACGCGCCATTCGCAACACTAAGAATATCTCTCCGCGCGAGACACTCGACCTGCAGGTTATTGGCACCGACCCCGTGCCGGCCTACGATTGCATTATCGTGAAAATGGCCAACGTGAGCGGTGTGACAGCTACCGAAAACAAGGGTGAAGGCGTTAGCTCATTCATGGTGGGCACTACCGAATACGCTGTACCCCTCGGCGGTCTGATTGACGTTGAGGCAGAACTGGCTAAGGCTGAAGCTGAACTGAAGCACCTCGAAGGTTTCTTGAACGGTGTGAAAAAGAAATTGCAAAATGAGCGCTTTGTCAACAACGCACCCGCCGCTGTGGTTGAATTGGAGCGTAAGAAGCAAAGTGATGCTGAAAGCAAAATTGCCACACTGAAGGAGACTATTGCCTCGCTCAAGAAGTAAAATGTATCTTGCCACACAAAGGCAAGTCTTTTAACGAAGTCATTACTCTGTAAATGTGCAAATGAATATGTGCTGTGAACTATCAGTATTTGTAGTTCCTTGCATATGTCATTTGCACATTATCACGTTTGCAGGTTACGACTCTTGACTTTACACTCAGATAAATAGAAGATGAGACACGCCATTGTCATCACAATCCTTTCATTACTGGCAGGTACCGCACAAGCACAGAATGACCCATTGCGAAGTACCGTGCATAACTACATACGCAACTATCAACTGGCCGGCTACCAACCCCGCGATGCCATGTCGCTCGACTCTGTGCGCGCCGACGACCAGCAACATGAGGTGCGTATATATGCCAACGAACCTTTCTGTTCGCAGCCTTTCACACCCGAAAGCGTGAAGCGCATTTATGCCGACATACAACGCCGCCTGCCTGCGCCATACAACACCTACCACCTTGCTATATTCAACAAGAAGGGTATGCTCATTGAGGACCTCATACCTAACATTTACCGCACCTCGGGACAAGACAAATCACGTGTGTGGGGCAAAACGGATTATGCCGGACTGCCATGGGTTGAGAATACTTCAAAGCCCTACAAAGTGACCGCAGGACTGCAAAGGCGACACTTGTTTATATGGCCGAGCCACGGACGGTATTATAAAAACGGCGGTTGGCAATGGCAACGCCCTTACTTGTTCTGTACAACCGAGGATTTGTTTACCCAGTCGTTTGTGTACCCGTTCTTGTTCCCGATGCTCGAAAATGCGGGTGCCATAGTTGATTGCCCGCGTGAGCGTGACTATCAGACGCACGAAGTGGTGATAGATAACGACACACAGGCCAACGGACAAGGCATCTATGCAGAAGTGACGCAACAAGACGCAACTTGGACATCGTCAGCCGACTCTACGGGATTTGCGGCTCCAAGGTATTTGCTCAATGATGACAGCCGCCCCTTTGCCAGCGGCACATACCGCATGGCTCCGGCAGTAAGCAGAAGGGCCAAATTGGCCACTGCATCATGGACACCTAACATACCCGAGAGCGGACGCTATGCGGTGTATGTAAGTTATGCCTCGCGCCCTAATTCTGTGCCTGACGCACACTATACAGTGCTGCACAAAGGTGGACGCACAACCTTCGTGGTGAACCAACAAATGGGAGGTGGCACCTGGCTTTACCTTGGCACATTTGAGTTTGACAAGGGAAGTAACATGGAAGGACGTGTAGTGCTTAGCAATCAGAGTGACTTTAGAGGTATTGTAACAGCCGACGGTGTACGGTTTGGCGGTGGCGTAGGACAAACAGAACGCGGCACGGCTGGCACATCAGGCCTGCCACGCTACCTTGAAGCCGCACGTTATTATGCACAATGGGCCGGTATTCCTGATACCTTGGTGAACACTGAGAATGGAGCCAACGACTATAACGACGACTTGCGCGTGCGAAGCAATATGCTCAACTATTTAAGCCGTGGCAGCGTGTTTAATCCTGGACGCGATGGGCAGCATGTTCCGTTTGAACTGGCGTTGGCCCTACACAGCGATGCCGGAGCAAGGACGGACGGGAGCATCTATGGCGCACTGTCAATATCGACCACCCAAGATGGCAATGGCAGCATGAGCTACCCCACGGGACTTTCGCGACAGGCGTCGTCTGATTTTGCGCAAATGCTGTTGACTGGCCTCACCGACGATTTGAGCCGGTCATTCTGTACCAATTGGACTCGACGCGAACATTGGGACCGCAATTATGCTGAGACACGTATGCCTGACGTACCATCTGCCATACTTGAAATGATGTCGCATCAAAACTTTGCCGACATGAAGTTTGGTCACGACCCGTTGTTCAAATTTACATTGGCACGCTCTGTATATAAAAGTATACTGCGCTTTGTCAATTTTGAGCATGGCATCAAGGACTATGCTGTACAACCTTTGCCGCCACACGCCTTTGCCGCTACCTTTACGGCCGATGGCAAGAGCGTGCGACTTACGTGGCAAGCTACGCGCGACACGCTGGAAACGACTGCAGCGCCGAACGGTTTTGTGCTCTACACACGTGTGGGTGACGAGGATTTTGACAATGGTTTGGCGCTTGGCAATGTCAACGAATACACCTTGCCCATATCGCCAGGCCGCATGTATGCCTTCAAAATAGCAGCCACCAACGCTGGCGGACAGAGTTTCCCGTCTGAAGTGCTTACAATCTACAAAAGTACCAACGAACAGGCTCCACAGGTGTTGCTGGTCAATGGCTTTACACGTGTCAGCGGTCCGGCATGGGTTGACACGCCCGATTCGCTTGGTTTCCGCCTCGACATCGACCCTGGTGTGCCCTATCTGTCTACCACAGCCTTTAGTGGCGAACAGCGAGTGTTTAACCGCGAAGCTATTGGTCGCGAAGGTAGCACCGGGCTTGGCCATTCGGGACACGAATTAGTGGGGCACGAAATTGCAGGCAACACGTTCGATTTTACCATTTGTCATGGCAAGTCTATTGCCGCCACCGATCAATATTCATTCACTTCGGTAAGCCGCGAAGCCTTTCAAAGTGCCACGCTTAACTTGAACAATTATGCAGCCATTGACTACATAGCTGGGTTGCAAGGCAATATGCCACAGAACCTGCGCCCCTACCCCGTGTTCAATTCTGGCATACGCAACAAGTTGTCACAATACTTGCAAAGCGGTGGTGCGCTTATGTTGAGCGGAAGTTTCATTGCTTCTGACAACATTGAGAATGACGACGAACGCAACTTTATTGAGAATGTGCTCAAATACAAACATGACGGTACGGCACGTAACGACTCTACAAGCTATATAAATGGTCTGAACCTGCAATTTGACATTCAGCGCAAACCGTCTGCCAAACATTATGGGGCCATTGCGCCTGATGCCCTGCTGCCTGCAAATAACAAGGCTTTCACAGCCTTTGCCTATGGCGGCGGACAGAGTGCGGGGGTTGCTTATAAAGGTAAAGACTACCGCACACTCTGCATGGGATTTCCGTTTGAATGTATCAGCAGTGAAAAGGTGCGCAATCAGGCCATGAGGGCTATTCTCACATTTTTAACGAAGAACTGATAGAATATATGCTGCAATTAGAGGAGAGCAAAGGTATACCTCGCAAAATATTGCTCATGATGGCCATTGTGAGCGGACTCACCGTAGCCAATCTTTACTACAACCAGCCTTTGCTCGAAGACATACGTAAGGACATCGGCATCAACGAGTTACAGGCTAACTTGATTACCTTTATCACACAGGCTGGTTATGCCATGGGCTTGTTATTTGTAGTGCCATTAGCTGATATGTGGTCACGCCGTCGCATCATAGCCACGAGCATGGTGCTGGCCACCATCATGACGCTGGTTATAGCTACCACGCAACATATTGGCATACTATGGGTAGCGTCACTTGTGTTGGGCATTTGTTCGGTTGTGCCACAAATATTCATACCCATGGCACGCTTGTACTCTCGGCCCGAACATAAATCGCAAAACATGGGCATTGTTCTGTCAGGACTGCTGAGCGGCGTGTTGGGAGCACGTGTTTTGAGCGGTTACATTGGCGATTGGTTTGACTGGCGTACCATGTTTTACATTGCTGCCGCCATCATGCTGATATGCTTGTGCATCACACTGCACGCCCTGCCACAAATGCAACCAAGCTACAAAGGCTCCTTTAGCGGACTGATGCGCTCCATCATAAGCATATACAAGCAGCACCAGCTTATACGTCTCTACTCACTACGCGCCGCCTTTGCCTTTGGCAGCATGATGGCTGTATGGTCGTGTATGGCCTTTCATTTGGCGGGTAGTCCGTTCAACGCGGGCAGCGAGGCTGTTGGCATGCTTGGTCTGTGTGGTATGGCAGGTGCCATGGCGGCAAGTGGCATTGGCCGCCTGATACCACGTTTTGGTATCAGACGCATCTCGCTAACAGGTAGTTTGCTACAACTTGTGGCTTGGACTACAGCCTGGCTGTTTGGACACACTTATGCAGGACTCATTGCCACCATCATTTTGGTAGATATTGGCGCACAATGCCACCAACTTAGCAACCAAAGCGGCTGTTTGGCACAAACCCCACAAGCCACCAACCGCAGCAATACCATCTTCATGTTCCACCTGTTTATTGGCGGCAGCATCGGCACACTGTGTGCCGGCATGGCATGGCAACATTATACCTGGACAGGGGTTTGCATAACGGGGCTTACATTTGCACTCGTTTCGCTCTGCATTACAGTGCTCAAACGCATATAAGTGGCAAAACCATTGGACAAAGCTTCCCGTTTTCTGACTTCATCACTTTTCTGCGCCATCACATAGCGCATATTGAAAAACGATGAGTTACGTCATTTGATTGGGTGGCGCATTAACGAAGTCCGCAAAAAACGCTACCACTAAACGCAAGTACAAAACGCTACCACTAAACGCTACCACAAAACGCTATCACTAATGGGGGCGACGCGTCCCGCGTCGGATTTTAAGGCAAGGCTCACAGACATGAGTGTAATTAGTACTGTCCGTGAGCCTTTATTTAGTCCTTTGCCTTAATGTCCGACGCGGGACGCGTCGCCCCCATTAGTGGTAGCGTTTTGTGCTTGCGTTTTGCGGCAGCGTTTGGTGCTTGCGTTTAGTGGTAGCGCTTGGTGCTTGCGTTTAGTGGTAGCGTTTGGGCTTGCATTTAGTGGTAGCGTTTGGGCTTGCATTTAGTGGTAGCAGAACCTTTACCATACTACCAAAACTTTACATGCAGAGTATCTTACATCTTACACTAACACGTTATAACTCACTAATTATCAACACTTTATACAGTGTAAGATACTGCAAATTCCACCTACACACAACCTACACAACCTACATGCTGCCACACGGCACAAGCACGGGAGGAGGATATTACGGCATAGGGGAACAGAAATGTCTGTTGCTCCGACAGATTCTCCTACGTCCCTATGCCGTATAATCCACCGCATACGACAAAAATGACTGCGAGGCAGCGGGGTGTGATGTGTAAGATGTATGCAGGGGAGTGTAAGATACTTTGGAATCATCTTACACTCTTGAAACTTCTGTATATCAGCTTGTTACGTACGAAAAGTGTAAGATGGCAGTAAAAACACACACTCTCTTTTACATGTAGGCATACGGGTAGAGAACAAATATTTGTGTACAAATTGTACACTTTTTTTGATGGATACAGTGCCTTGGTGTTACCTTTGCAGCACTTTACTTTTGTACTAAACCAAATTGTATTGACTACCATGAAACGAATGCTTAACAGAATGCTGCGCTATGCCGATGCCATTGTGAAACGTGGCGTTGACAAACTGATAGACGTTATCGCGCATAGCGCGGAACCACAAAGTAAAAACACTGTAACGCCCCAGCGGAAAAAACGCATGCGCAACGACACGGATTGCGCACCGCAAACAACTAGCCACACCACGAACTGCGGTCTGACAGAACACGCCATCAGTCTTATGGGCGAACTGTACGACATTCGCTATAATGTGCTTGACCGCACGCCCGAAGTGCAACGACACGACCCGGCGGACAAAGGGCTTGTGTCCGTGAGCAAACCGTATTTGAGGCCGCTGAAAAACCCGACGCGGGACGCGTCGCCCCCATTAGTGCTTGCGCTTTTTACCAACTTCATCACTTTTTTGTACCATTGAATGGCGCATGCTGAAAATCAGTGAGTTGCGCCATTTGTTTGGGTGACGCATTGACGAGGCCAGGACGGGGCCACTTTTGCGTTTGTTACGCTCTGCATCACAGTGTTCAAACGCATATAAGTGGCAAAGCCATTGGGCATGGGCTATCTCGTTTTGCAGCTGCAACACAACAGCAAAGGCTGCAAACCGGCAACACTTAATTGCCAGTTTGCAGCCCCGGTTTTGCTTGTAACCAAATCCTTGCAAGCAAGTTACATTCCTATGCCTTGTTGATCCAATCAACAATCCAAGCACCAACTTCTTTAGTGCCATACTTTGAACCATCGGCCACTTGAATTTCGGGTGTACGTACATTGGCATCAAGACTTGCATCTACCGCTTTACGTACCAAAGCACCTTCCTCAACAAGATTGAAGTATTCAAAGAGCATGGCCACAGACAATATCTGCGCCAAAGGATTGGCTATGTTCAATCCCTTAGCTTGAGGCCATGAGCCATGAATTGGTTCAAACACTGGTGTGCTTTCACCTGTCGAGGCTGACGGGAGCAGCCCCATCGAGCCAGTAATACAAGAGCCTTCATCGGTCAGAATATCGCCAAAGGTGTTCTCCGTCACCATCACATCGAAGAAGGTAGGCTCCTGTATCATGCGCATCGAAGCATTGTCAACATACATAAAATCTGTTGTCACATCAGGATACTTGGGCGCCATTTCTTGAGCCACTTTGCGCCAAAGACGCGATGATGCCAGCACATTGGCTTTGTCTACTACCGTAAGGTGCTTGCGGCGACGTTGTGCATAAGCATAGGCTACCTTGAGAATGCGTTCAACCTCCTCACGCGAATAGGCATTGGTGTCGTAAGCATAGTCATCGCCTTCTTTTTTCTCACCAAAATACATGCCGCCAGTAAGCTCGCGAATGCACACAAAGTCCGCGCCACGCACTAACTCGTCCTTTAATGGTGACTTGTGAATGAGGCAATCAAATGTTTGCACCGGACGAATGTTGGCAAAGAGTCCCAATTTTTTGCGCATGGCCAACAATCCCTGTTCGGGGCGCACCTTGGCATTCGGGTTATTGTCAAACTTGGGATCGCCTACTGATGAAAAGAGTACGGCATCAGCCTTTTTGCATATTTCATAAGTATCCTCGGGGAAAGGGTCTCCCACTGCGTCAATTGCCGCAGCACCAACCAAGGCTGGCGTAAATGTGGCTTCGTGTCCGAACTTCTGACACACGGCCTGCATCACAGCCACACCTTGTGCTGAGATTTCGGGCCCTATACCATCACCGGCCAATACAGCTATGTTCAGTTTCATATTGCTCTATTTTTGATTTGTTTTCAAGTAAAAAGTCTATATCGTCAAGTGCATTTTCGAGGCAATACTTTTTGTAGCCATTTATATCAAAATGCTCGCTTTCGCCTGTAGCCTCGTTGGTAATGGTTTGGTTGGGCAGATCCACCTTCACCTTTGTTTGATGGTCGGCCTCAATGCTCTTGAATAATTGTTGCAAGAAAGGCTCACTTACCACCACCGGCAACACAAAATTGTTCAACTCGTTCTGCTTGTGTATGTCGGCAAAGAATGAACTCACCACAACGCGGAAGCCATAACCGGCTATGGCCCAGGCAGCATGTTCGCGACTCGACCCGCAACCAAAGTTTTTGCCTGCCACCAACACCTCGCCCGAATACTCAGGGTCGTTCAGTACAAAATTCTTTTTGCTGCCATTAGGATTGTAACGCCAATCACGGAACAAATTATCGCCGAACCCTTCCTTGTCGGTAGCCTTTAGAAAGCGAGCAGGAATAATCTGGTCGGTATCTATATTTTCAAGCGGAAGAGGCACGCAAGTGCTCTCTATGATATTGAATTTACGTTTCATACGCTAAGTGCTTACATTAAGGTTCGCGGATCAGTTATCACACCCGTCACAGCAGCCGCAGCAGCCACCATTGGCGATGCCAGGCAAGTACGGGCCCCAGGCCCCTGACGCCCCTCAAAATTACGGTTGGAGGTTGACACACACAACTTGCCAGCTGGCACCTTGTCGTCATTCATGGCCAAACAAGCAGAACAACCAGGCTGACGTATTTCAAAACCAGCCTCACGCAAAACTTTATCAATGCCCTCTGCTTCAATCTGGCGCATCACAGGCCACGAGCCTGGCACAAGCCAAGCCGTTACATTAGGTGCTTTTTGGCGTCCTTTGGCTATTGCGGCAAATGCACGGAAGTCCTCGATGCGACCATTGGTACAAGCCCCGAGAAAAACATAATCTACCGGTTTGCCTATCATTTTGTCGCCTGCAGCAAACTGCATATAAGCCAAAGCTTTCTCGTCCGATGAATTTTGCGCAGCAGGTATCGTGTGCGTTATGCCTATGCCCATACCCGGATTGGTGCCATAGGTTATCATCGGTTCAATGTCGGCAGCATCAAATGTCACCTCTTTGTCAAATATGGCATTATCATCGCTTTTCAACTGTTTCCAGCGCGCCACAGCCTCGTCCCATTCCTCATCTTTAGGCGCATAGGGCTTGCCCTTCAAATAGGCGAACGTCACCTCGTCGGGAGCTACAAATCCACCACGGGCTCCCATTTCTATCGACAAGTTGCAAAGCGTCAGACGTCCTTCCATGCTCAAAGAGCGAATGGCCGAACCGGCATACTCTACGAAATATCCCGTGGCACCACTTGTTGTAAGCTTGCTCATCAGGTATAGTGCAACGTCTTTAGCCGTCACTCCCTTACCAAGTTGGCCCTCCACATTGATGCGCATCGACTTTGGTTTGGCTTGCAGTATGCACTGCGATGCCATCACCATTTCCACCTCCGACGTACCAATGCCAAAAGCTATGGCCCCAACTGCTCCGTGGGTCGAAGTGTGCGAGTCGCCACACACAATGGTCATACCGGGCAATGACAAGCCTTGCTCAGGCCCTACCACGTGTATGATGCCATTGTTAGGGTGCATCATGCCCCAATAGGTCAGCCCAAAATCCTTGGCATTTTGTGTCAACGTATCAACCTGCTTACGCGATACGGGATCGGCTATGGGTTTATCCTGGTCATGCGTGGGCGTGTTGTGGTCTGGCATACAATATATATGGTCAGGACGGAAACAACCTATGCCCCTCTTTTTAAGTCCGGCAAAAGCCTGCGGGCTTGTCACCTCATGTGCATAAAGGCGGTCAATATATAATTGATCGGGACCATCAGCCACATGCTGCACCACATGGGCGTCCCATATTTTGTCAAAAAGCGTATTCATGTGCTTGTCCTTGAGTTACGAATTACTTTCTGAAATTGTTGATAGCGTCAATATAAGCCTCAACACTTGCTGTCACAATATCGGTGTTAGCACCAAAGCCATAATAGATGGCACCATCATATTCAACCTGCATGTGCACCTTGCCCACATCGTCCGAGCCCTTATTGATAGCTTGAATAGTAAACTCCTTCAGCGTCATTTTGCGCTTGATAATGTTTTTAACTGCATTGATGGCGGCATCAACAGGGCCATTGCCTTCAGCTGCGGCATTAAACTTCTCACCAGCAATATCAAGTATGATGGCTGCCACAGGACGCACACCATGTCCGCTTGTCACCTGCAGATAATCCAACTTGATACTGTGCGAGGCAGAGCGCTCTGCACCGGCCAACACCAAGATGTCATCATCGGTCACCTCTTTCTTCTTGTCGGCCAAAGCTAAGAAACGCTGATAAATGTCATTCAGTTTCTCGTCGTCCACCTCTACGCCAAGCACTTCAAGGCGGTGCTTGAGTGCGGCATGGCCAGAGCGCGCTGTCAAGATGATAGAATTATCGTCAATACCCACATCTTTAGGATTGATAATCTCGTAGGTCTCAACATTCTTCAGCACACCGTCCTGATGTATGCCACTTGAGTGTGCAAAAGCATTGCGGCCGACAATAGCCTTATTGGGCTGCACCGGCATATTCATGAGTGAACTTACCATGCGCGACGTGGCGGCAATCTTCTGCGTGTTGATATTGGTTTGGATATCAAGGTGGTGACACTTCAGTATCATGGCTATTTCCTCCTCGGCCGTATTGCCGGCACGTTCGCCTATACCATTGATGGTCACCTCCACCTGTCGAGCACCATTCAGCACACCCTCAAGTGTACAAGCTGTGGCCATGCCCAAATCGTTGTGGCAGTGTGTTGACAGTATGGCTTTGTGCACACCGTCTACGTGCTCCATCAAATACTTGATTTTGTTGCCATACTCATGGGGCAGACAATAACCCGTTGTATCAGGAATGTTCACCACAGTGGCACCCGCCTTAATCACGGCTTCTACCACCCTTGCCAAATATTCATTGTCAGTACGGCCTGCGTCTTCCGCATAGAACTCCACGTCCTCAACATAACGTTTGGCATATTTTACAGCAGCAACTGCACGCTCAATAATTTCCTCGCGCGTCGAATTGAATTTGTATTTAATGTGGCTGTCGCTCGTACCGATGCCTGTGTGAATGCGCTTGTGCTTGGCATACTTCAGTGCCTCTGCTGCACAGTCAATGTCTTTTTCAACAGCTCGGGTCAATGCACAAATGGTAGGCCATGTTACAGCCTTCGATATTTCAATAACCGAGTTAAAGTCGCCCGGACTTGAAATAGGGAAACCGGCCTCTATCACATCGACGCCGAGTTGTTCAAGTTGTTTGGCCACCTGTATCTTCTCTACCGTGTTAAGCTGGCAACCAGGCACCTGCTCGCCATCACGCAACGTTGTGTCAAAAATGTAAAGTCTGTCACTCATTGTATTATGATTTTTGTTTGTTATTCAAGTGTGTATATATTGCAAGAGCCTCACTTCTGCTTGCTGCGGTAGTGAGGCTCTTGTTTGGCTTTTAGGCTATGATACAACACCAAGTATTTTTTGGCGGCGCCGTATCCATGCACCATGGTTATACCCATAACTCTCACTCCCGCGTACCCAATGTACGCAAGCTAAGCACGTTGCAAAGTCGGAAGTAAGATGTATAAGTCATGTTATTTCGTTTTGTGATGGCAAAGTTATAAATAAATTACAAAATGCAAACAATTATCCGAGATTTTTTACAACATCGGCATAAATATGCTTATTTCCTAACCGATCTACCATTCTCGGACACCCTACGAGCGACCATTCAAGCCACTGGCAATTACAGCAAAACCCGGAGCGACGCCCCTATCAAGGGCAACCGTTCCGGGTCTTGTTCAACTATCAGTTGTTTAGTCTACCGCTTCATTATCGAATGAAGAGGAGCTCACGATATTTAGGCAGTGTCCACATCTCGTCCTCTACAATGAGTTCAAGCTTGTCAATGTGGTAACGGATAGCATCAAAGTAAGGTGCAATTTCGTCATGATATGCTACAGCCAACGTGCGTATATCGGTGATTTTGTTCACCACCTTGCGCTTTTCAACCATAGCCTCCACATTTTCAGCTACAAAACTAACGTGTTTGTTGATTTTCTCAATCAAGTCGATGTTATACGAGGTCAGCTCCTTCACCTTTGCGGGGTCGGCAAAAGCCTCCTGTATCTTATGCACATTGTCGACCAGTTCGCTCTGATACTTCGTAGCCACGGGAATGATATGATTCATGCAAAGGTCGCCGAGCACACGTGCCTCAATCTGTATCTTCTTCTGATAAGTTTCCCACTTGATTTCGTTACGAGCTTCAAGTTCGGGCTTAGTCATCACGTTCATGCTCTCAAACATCTTGATAGTAGCATCGTCAAGGTAACGGTCAAAGATTACGGGGCAACTTGTCTCGCAGTCCAAGCCGCGGCGTGCAGCCTCAGCCTTCCACTCATCGCTATAACCATTGCCATCAAAATGAATAGGCTTGCAAGTCTTGATATCTTCGCGCAACACTTCGAGTATGGCAGTAATTTTGCCTTCGCCCTTGGCCATGAGCGCATCTACACGTGTCTTAAAGTCGGTGAGAGCCTCAGCCACAGCTGTGTTCAACACAATCATTGCGCTGGCACAGTTGGCTATAGAACCTACGGCACGGAACTCAAAGCGGTTACCCGTAAAGGCGAAAGGCGAAGTACGGTTACGGTCGGTATTGTCAACCATCAACTCCGGAATTTGCGGAATATCAAGTTGTACGCCGTGCTTGCCTTCAAGCGTAAAGAGTTCGTCCTTTGTAGAGTTCTCCACCTTTGACAAGAATTCGCTGAGTTGTTTGCCAAGGAAGCTTGAGATAATTGCGGGAGGTGCCTCGTTTGCACCAAGGCGGTGAGCATTGGTTGCACTCATGATAGAGGCTTTGAGCAAACCATTGTGCTTGTACACACCCATCAAGGTTTCAACTACAAACACAAGGAAACGCAAGTTGTCCTCAGGCGTCTTGCCAGGTCCGTGCAGCAATACGCCGGTGTCGGTGGTCAAGCTCCAGTTGTTGTGCTTGCCCGAGCCATTGATGCCAGCAAAGGGTTTTTCGTGCAACAAGCAGCGGAAACCATGCTTGCGGGCAATCTTGCGCATCAACGACATGATGAGCATGTTATGGTCAACAGCCAAGTTACACTCTTCAAAGATCGGCGCCAACTCAAACTGGTTGGGGGCTACCTCGTTGTGACGGGTCTTGCACGGAATACCGAGTTCAAGAGCCTGAATTTCGAGGTCGCGCATAAACTCCTGCACACGTTCAGGAATGGCACCAAAGTAGTGGTCGTCCATCTGCTGGTTCTTGGCAGAATCATGTCCCATCAAGGTGCGTCCTGTGAGCAGCAAGTCAGGACGTGCGGCATACAAGCCCTCGTCAACCAAGAAATACTCCTGTTCCCAACCCAGGTTAGCCGTTACGCGGGTCACATTGGGGTCAAAATAGTGACATACAGCCGTTGCAGCCTTGTCTACAGCAGCAAGTGCCTTTTTGAGCGGTGCCTTGTAGTCAAGGGCCTCACCAGTGTAACTTACAAAGATGGTTGGAATCATCAGCGTGTCGCCTACAATAAACACAGGCGAAGCAGGGTCCCAAGCCGAATAACCACGGGCTTCGAAAGTTGAACGGATACCACCATTAGGGAACGATGAGGCATCGGGCTCTTGCTGTACAAGCTCCTTACCCGAGAAATCCTCTACCATGCCACCTTTGAAGTCATGCTCCACAAAGGCATCATGCTTCTCAGCAGTACCTTCGGTCAAAGGCTGGAACCAGTGTGTGCAGTGTGTCACACCCATTTCGATGGCCCATTGCTTCATGCCTTTAGCCACATCGTTGGCTACAGACAATGGCAGCGGCGTGCCTTTTTCTATTACTTCACGAAGCTGCTGGTAGGTATTCAACGGCAGATACTTGAACATCTTTTCCTGGTTGAACACATACTTGCCAAAGTATTCAGACGGGCGCTCAGCTGGCGCCTTAACTTCGAGAGGGCGCTTCTTAAACGCCTCTTCCACGACTTTGAAACGAAGGTTACTCATTTTGTTGTGGTTTAGTGATTATGTTTGCTTTTGTGCGATTCTGTTATTGATGTATGCTATTTGTAAGAATTGAAACACTGAAAGTTCAAAGCTTGAGTCGCATAAAAAGTGCACACATTTTTACCGACCGCAGCCTTATTGCCACAAAGTTAAGTAATAAAACCTACAAAACCCCGAAATACCTCACAAAATGTTTCAATCATTGACTGATTACTTCAACCAGTTCTTCAGTCGGCGCATGGCTTCCTCGCAGTCCTCACGTTTGCCAAATGCCGTCAAACGGATAAAACCTTCGCCCGCAGGACCAAAGCCCACGCCTGGCGTGCTTACCACATTGATTTGGGTGAGCAGCTGTTCAAAGAACTCCCAACTGCCCACGCCCTCAGGTGTTTTCAGCCAAATGTAGGGCGCGTCTACCCCGCCGTACACTTTCAAGCCCACCTCGGTCAATGCCTCGCGCATGATGCGCGCATTGGTCATATAATAGTCGATAGTTTCGCGCACCTCGCGCTTGCCCTCTTCACTATAAATGGCCTCGGCCGCGCGCTGCACGATGTAAGCCGTACCGTTAAATTTGGTGCACTGACGGCGGTTCCAAAGTTGATTAAGCTGCACGTCTTCACCACGCTTGCTTTTGAACACGAGTTCTTTGGGTACAACGGTGTAACCGCAGCGCAAGCCTGTGAAGCCTGCCGTCTTTGAATAGGAGTGGAACTCCACAGCACACTTCTTGGCACCCTCTATTTCATAAATAGAATGGGGCACACCTTCGCGTGTGATGTATGCTTCATAAGCAGCATCGTACAGCAGCAAACTGTTGTGCTTCAGTGCATAGGCCACCCACTTTTCCAACTCTTCACGACTGAGTGTCGTGCCTGTCGGGTTGTTGGGGTAGCACAGGTAAATCATGTCTGTGGCATGATCGGGCAGTTGCGGCACAAAGCCATTGGCCTCATTACAGGGGCAATAAGTTATCTTGCTCCACGAGCCATTTACGATGTCACCGGCACGGCCACCCATCACATTTGAGTCTATATATACGGGATAGATAGGGTCTGTTACGCAGATGCTGTTGTCTGTGCCAAGTATGTCGCCAAAGTTTCCCGTGTCGCTCTTGGCACCATCGTTAATGAATATTTCGTCCTTATCGATGCTTATGCCACGCGGTGCGAAATCATTTTCAACAATGGCCTGACGCAAAAATTCGTAGCCATGTTCCGGACCATAACCTCTAAAGGTGTCGGCACTGCCCATCTCGTCTACAGCCTTGTGCAACGCCTTGATTACGGCCGGAGCCAGCGGACGTGTCACATCGCCTATGCCCAAGCGTATAATGTCTGCCTCGGGGTGCGCTTCCTTATAGGCTGCCACCTTTTGGGCTATATCAGCAAAAAGATAGTTCTTTTGCAGTTTTAAGAAATTCTCGTTTATCGTAGTCATATTATAGTAATGTTGTCAAATATTTGCGCAGGTACAACCCACACCACCCTTAAAAAGTTGCCTCTCCCCACCCGCTCGTTTTTATGAGAGGGAGAAGGGAGAGGCTATTATTCCATTATGGCAAGCCAATTTTTCCGTCAAACACTTTGGCAGCTGGTCCAGTCATCAGCACCCGGCCGTCGGACTCTCGCCATTCAATGCTCAGTGTGCCGCCGTCCATTACAATATGGCTATGTCGCAAGGCACGGTGCGTCAGTGCTGCCGCCACTGCCGTAGCACAGGCTCCTGTGCCACATGCCATGGTTATGCCCGAACCGCGTTCCCACACACGCATACGTATGCTGCCATCAGGGCGCACTGTAGCAAACTCTATGTTACAGCGTTCGGGAAATATGGGAGCAAACTCCAACGTTGGCCCTACTCCGGCCACGTCAAGATTTTCGGCATCGTCAACAAACACCACGAAGTGCGGATTTCCCATCGACACAAAAGTGCCCACATAGGTTTTACCATCTGTGGCTGTCACCGTGCCCTCTGTCATCGAGCCGTCGGGAGTAGCCAACTGTGTGGGCACGGCCAAACGGGGTTCTTCCATATCAACCGTCACACTGTCTACGTGGTTTGTGTCATCAACATGCAGTTTGAGCACCTTTATGCCCGACAGGGTTGACAAGCGGATTTCTGTTTTGTTTGTCAAACCATATTCGTAAAGGTACTTGCCAATACAGCGCGACGCATTTCCACACATACGTGCCTCCGACCCATCGTTGTTGAATATGCGCATCGAAAAGTCGGCACCCGCTGCCCCCTTGCCTATCAGCACCAGGCCGTCGCCACCTATTCCTTTATGGCGATCGCTCCACAGCTTCGACAGATGCTCGGGATTGTCAATCGGGTATTTCAAGGTATTGACATATATATAGTCGTTACCCGCACCATGCATTTTTGTAAATTCTATTGTTGTTTGCATCGCTGCTTTGTGTTTGAATCCTTAATTCGGGTGCAAATATATAACATTTCAAGCAAATACCAACGTCACTACGAACATTTTTCTTACAAAAAAGCTTTATTGTTTTCGTTTTGCCATTTTATACATACTTATCCGCACACAAAAGTCTTTATTTCATTACAATAATTACAAATAGTCATATTATTCAGCATTACGGAGTTATTTGTAAATTTGCAGCATTCAAAGCCAAACGAATGACACATTTATATTTAGCGCGCCACGGCGAAACCGAAGAGAACGTGGCCCAAATACTTCAAGGGCTCATGCCCGGCCACCTTACTGCACGCGGACGCGAGCAGGCTGCCGAACTGCGCGACAAGTTGGTTGCCGCACACACCGCTTTCGACGTCATGCTGACGAGCGACCTGCAACGCGCACTCGACACGGCCAACATCATCAATGACGGATTGCATCTGCCGCTCAGCCCCTGCCCCTTGCTGCGCGAGCGCGATTGGGGGAGTTTTACAGGCACACCCATCACCATAGCCCGCAGCAGCCAGATGCCCGACGATGCCGAAAGCGTGCAAGCCATGTTTGAGCGTGCCAAGCGTTTTATCACCTATATATATAAGGTGTATCACAATCAGTCGGTGTTGGCCATAGGCCACGGTTTGTTCAACCGCACCATACAGGCGGCCTTTGCCCATTGCGAAATACGCGACATTCCGCGCATGCAGAATGCCGAGGTGCGCCACATCGCCATCGACCACCTGCCAGCGCAGTGGAACAGTTCGACGCAAGACGCTATTTCTGCCGACTGACCTCTTTCACATTATAAAAACAAAAGTTTCGGATTTAATCAAAGCTGACCTAAAGTCAAACCTTGATTAAATCCGAAACTTGTATAGAGATATATGTGCCGTATTAAAAATCGATTTCGAGTCCCAAACCGAACACATCGTTGCTGCGGTGGAAGTTGTCAGAACCTACCGTGCTGTAAGTCGCCAACCCCGTCTGAATGTTCTGCAAAGCTACAGCCTCTGTCTGTATTTGTCCCAGTCGAGCCTGATATGCAGCTCGCTGCTCAGCAGGCAACTGCGGGTTAGCCAACGCTGTACCAATTTGCGTAGCCGCGGTACTCAACTGGTCGCCCATGGGCTGAAGCATTTTGCCAAAATTACCCTTGATATTATAGAAGTCACTGTGCTGACGTTCGTAATGCTTGTAGAAGGTCTTGAAGTAGGCAATATTCAGAGCCACCTTTTTGCGCAGTTGGAAACGGGCACCAATACCCAGTGAGTTAGAGTTGGTTACGAAACTCATGTCGCTGATAAATTGGCTGTTATCGCCAAGGCCATAGTTGGTTGTTTGCCAACCGGCACTCACTGTCCAGCGGGGTGCCACGTCTACCTCAGCACCGGCCAACAATTCCCAACCACCCTTTTTCAGAGAGTTGTGTCTGTTGTTGTGTTGCGTGGCTTGCTTGTCAAAGTAATAATGGAAGCCTGCGTTCAAGCGCAAGTTATCAAGCACTTCGTAGCGTGCGCCCAATGCCAATATGGCCGGAATGTCGGCCTTTACCTTGACACCGTCGTCATACTCTTCAAGGCCGCTGGTGTTCATACCCGTTTGATTTTTAAGGCGCAACTTTGTCTTAAATTCGTAACGTGCCGAAAGGTTTACCTTGCCCACCTTGTAGTCGGCACTGATGATGGGGGTAAATCCCCAACCGCTCTGGTCGCAGTTAAGTTCCTTGTCCGACACAACCGATGCAAAGTCGGGCATATTCTGAGATTCAAAGAACTTGGTTGCAGGTACTACACCCAGGCCCGCCACATTCACACTGATGTTACGCACATAGCCATAATAGTTACACTGTGCATAAATCACACGTCCACCTACGCTGACATTAAAATTGGGAGTGATTTTGTAGCCCACACCAAACTGGCCACCAAAGTAATACTGGCGTCCTTGCATGTGGGTGTCCATTCTATAACCTGTGACAGTATTGGGGTTTTGAGTTACAGCGCCAATCAAAACGGGCAGCATGGCCACCTGGCTCTCAAATGAAGGCAAACCATCGGCAAACTTACACTTGCCACCGCCACCGGTAATGCCAAAGTGGAATGACGCGAACCACTTTTCGCCCACACGGGCCAAATCGAACGAAGGGATTACAGGCGCCTTGGCCTTTCCCTCAAATTTCTTAAAACCATCACGACCATTGGCCACACCGTTTACGGTGCCAAGGGCAAATGGCGCAAAGTATGTATTGTCGCTACGTGTTTGGTAGGCACTCTGCAGGTCAAAGCCCAAATGCCAGCCGGTCGACATAAATCCCAAACCTGCGGGATTGGCATAAGCACCGTCTATGGCAATGGCGGCATCGCGTGCCGGATTGCGGAGAAAGCTCACACTCTGGTTGGTGTTTGTCAGATAGCCACCAGCCTGAGCTGCTGTGGCGGCGCTCAGTGCAAGCGCAGCTGTAAGGATTGATTTTTTCATTATTTTCCTTTTTCTTGTTCTAAACGTCGGCAAAAGTACAAATAATTTTGCACACAAACAAGAATTATGCGCATTTTGTGAAAAATCCTTGCGCACACGGCTGTCGCAGCTGCTGCCTCATGCCTTCTTACGCCGCCATCTGCAAAAACCACTTTACACTCATCAACACATACTTTATGGCCTCTGCATTCTGGCTCAAAAGCCATAGCAAGCAGATTGACACCCCGAAGGATTTTACTTCCATAGCTAAGTGAAATATCAGAGGAAAAACCATATATTTGCACTCAAATGCAATTTGTAAGCAATAAAAGGACGATAACTTAATTGGCATATTACTATATATATGGAAGATAGAGGACTGTTACTGAAAAGGTCACATGAGTTCGACCGCCTCGCCTTCACGGTGTTAGCCATTGAGGCTTCAGCACAAAAGATGGGCATATCGCCATCAGAAATGAGAAGGCGTTTGGATAAGGTGGGACTAATCAAAAGCCTCATACAAGACTGCTACGACACTTTACACACCGAAAGCCGTGAAGCCGTTGCAAACGATGTGATAGAGGCACTTAAAAACTGGGAAAGAGAAAAATAATGGAAAAGCAAGCGCTACAAGTAGTGTGTTAAAAATCAGTTCATATAACCATGTTAGACTTTTTATTGTGGAACAAAATAGCACGCAACATAATGCAGTTAGCCGACACGTTGCATATATCCACAGACAGGGCATTACAGATATTCTACGATTCTGATGTTTGCCGCATGCTTCACGACAAAGAACTCGGCCTGCATCTGATGAGCGATACATATATTGTGAACGACTTAATTGAGGAATTGAGGAGGGAACAATAGTAAAGGCATTGGCAACCCCAAGGGATTAACAAGGTGAATCATCTCGCAAACAACTTGTAAGGGTATTAGTAATTGAGGCGTCATGCCTAGGGTGTTCAAAATTGGCATCAAAAATGAGATCGTTTTAGGGAATTCTATTCCGTGTTATGGCTGTTCGGTGAAAAGCTAACATGCGAACGGACTCAAGCACCAAACGCAATCACTAATGGGGGCGACGCGTCTCGCGTCGGGAAAAGATTCAGCGATTATTTAGTGTATCTTTCCTTTTAATTATCCCGACGCGAGACGCGTCGCCCCCATTAGTGCTTGCGTTTTTTTGCGGCGCGTTTCAGGCAACTTAAAATGCAACAAAAACGGTCACGCTTTTGATGCCGATTTTGAACACCCTACGCCATACCCCATCTGCACTAAGTGCAAACAAGCATGTGCACTTGTCTGCACACGTTCTATGCACGCCATATTTTTAATTATGTAAAAAGTGTCTGCACTCTGCACTTTTTGCTTTATCTACACTGATAATCAAGCACTTAAGCAGTGTATACACATCTACATTCCGTCTGCACTGGCATCTACACGCACCTCGTTCCTATGCCACCATCTACGTTCAAAGACACTGCTTGCACCTCCCTTCATTCGTTCACGAACAGAGATACGAATCGGCATAGGGGGAAAGATTTTTCAAACGGAGCAAGAGTCCTTTCTAACTCCCGCAACTGCATTTTCGCCCTCCCATAACAATGTTTACGACCATTCTGCATCCATTTCACCATGCTTGCATAAAGGCTCGCCTCAAAGTGCAGACAGTGCAGACAAGTGTAGACAAGTGCAGATAGTGTCTACACGCCTAAATACCTGATTTCCAATACATTACAAACAATAGTGCAGAGTGTAGACAAAATTGCGTTTTTTCTCTGTATAGCACGAACTCTGCAATAAATATTCAGCGGAAACACGTATTTTTTTGGGGAGGGGGATTACCTCAGATGGCAAAGATTATGTAGCACGTCCCCCCCACACACAAAATCACTAAAGTTTGCCCATATAAGAATATATTTCATTAAATTTGTACCATTACACATTCAGTACATTCACGGCTAATCATTCTTTCATGTATGAGTGACTTCAATGAAAACACAAGAGTTCAAGTACCTGCTGCTTTACATTTATGCAAATTAGGATATACCTACTTGGACGATAATGATATATTGGCGCAACTACAAGTTTGAAGTTTAACTAAAACGTAGGTAAAGACAATGAGTAACGAAATGCAGTTCTTACTATACAATATGCCTGAGGCTGAAGGCAAGGTGCAAGTGGTCATTAAGGACGAAACGCTTTGGTGCACGCAAAAGGCTATGGCGCAACTCTTTGGAGTGGGCGTTCCTGCTATCAGCAAGCACTTGAAGAACATTTTTACCGACGGAGAACTTTCGGCCGACACGACTATTTCCAAAATGGAAACAGTCGTAAATCGTGGCATCCGTGGAGAGGTCAATGAATTGATTGATTTCTATTCTTTGGATGCTATCATTGCCGTTGGCTACCGTGTCTCATCCTTAAGAGCGACACGATTCCGCCAATGGGCAACGAAAATTTTGAACGAATACATCAAGAAGGGCTTTGCCATGGACGATGACCGTCTGAAACAGGGCACTGCAGTCTTTGGCAAGGACTACTTCCGCGAATTGCTTGAGCGTGTTCGATCTATCCGCGCCAGCGAGCGCCGCATTTGGCAACAGATTACAGACATCTATGCGGAGTGCAGCACGGACTATGACAAGGACTCACCCACCACGCGCGATTTCTATGCGATGATTCAAAACCGTTTCCATTATGCCATCACTGGACAAACGGCAGCGGAAATCATTTACACCAAGGCTGACCACACAAAGGACAACATGGGGCTGACCACATGGAAGCATGCGCCTGATGGTCGCATTCTGAAGTCTGACGTGAACATTGCCAAGAACTATCTGCAAGAGAATGAGATTCGCCAACTTGAACGTGCCATTTCTTCTTATTTCGACTACATCGAAAACCAAATAGAGAGGCACAATGCTTTCAACATGAAGCAATTTGCTGCCAGTGTCGACAAGTTCCTCACATTCAACGACTACAAGATTCTACCCGACAAGGGCAAAATCTCTGCGGCACAGGCTAAAAAGAAGGCGGAAGAAGAATACGACATTTTCAATAAAACCCAACGCATTGACTCTGACTTTGATAAAGAGGTGAGAAAGATGTTGGAGAAGAAATAAGTAGGACTATTCAATATCCTAATTCCCCTTATACGATAAATGCGAGCTTTTTGCTCGCATTTATCGTATATCTAAAGCACTGCAACAGATTTACATATTTGGTCTAATATACCAGATAGTTTTTCACCTTTCTTGGCTGTCCAATAGTTATATTGGGTCTGAAGTTCTGTCCAAATTGTTGTATATTCTGAAGCGTGCGTTAATATGTTTTAGCCTTGTAGGCATTTCTTCTCCGATATTTCGTAACTTTGCACAGATTATGTGTTGGCGGAATTTGTTGACGTGAACTAAACTGAATGCACGTTCGATTTCGTACCAACAGACACACTATACATATAAGGTATTGAAATAGCATGTCATCACTACACAATAAGAAAGCAGCTTACCACACACTTGGCTGCAAACTCAATTTTGCCGAAACATCGTCACTTCGCGACCAACTGGAACGCGAAGGGGTGCAAACCATACAAAAGGGCGAACATGCAGACATCTGTATTGTAAACACTTGCTCCGTAACCGATGTGGCCGACCACAAATGCCGACAGGCCATACACCGCTTTACACGCGAACACCCGGGTGCCTTTGTGGTGGTGATGGGTTGCTACGCCCAACTCAAGGCCAACGAAATTGCCACCTTTGACGGGGTGGACCTTGTGCTTGGCATGGAACAAAAAGGCGATGTGCTGCGTTACATTGAGGAACGTATGGCACAAAAGGAGGCCCTGAATGGCGGCGACGCCTGCCACGAGGCTATCAGTGTGCCTACCAAGGACATTCGCACCTTTGTGCCATCATGCTCACGCGGTGACCGCACACGCTATTTTCTGAAAGTGCAAGACGGCTGCAACTATTACTGCACCTACTGCACCATTCCCATTGCACGCGGCCGCTCACGCAACGGCAGCATCGCATCGCTCGTTAAACAGGCCGAACAGGTGGCCGCCGAAGGAGGCAAGGAAATAGTGCTGACGGGGGTCAACACGGGCGACTTTGGCCGCTCGACAGGCGAAACTTTCCTGCAACTTATCAAAGCTCTCGACCAGGTGGTGGGCATTGAGCGCTACCGCATATCGAGCATAGAGCCAAACTTGCTCACCGACGAGATTATTGAATTCTGCGCACAGTCGCGCGCCTTCATGCCTCACTTTCACATACCGCTACAATGCGGCTCTGACACAGTGCTGAAACTGATGCACCGCCACTACGACACGGCCCTGTTTGCACAAAAAATAGCACGCATCAAGCACATCATGCCCGACGCTTTCATAGGGGTGGACGTTATTGTTGGTATGCGCGGCGAGACAGACGAGTGTTTTGAAGAGTCGTACAACTTTATCAAGTCGCTCAACATCTCGCAACTGCACGTGTTCAGCTACAGCGAGCGCCCAGGCACCAAAGCACTGGAAATACCCTACGTTGTGCCGGCACAGACGAAACACGAGCGCAGCCAGCGTCTGCTTGCGCTGTCGGAGGAGAAACGACGTGCGCATTATGCCCAATTTATTGGCACCACACGCCCTGTGCTGTGGGAGCATGCACGCGACAACGAACCCATGCAGGGCTTTACCGACAACTACATACGCGTGAAGCAGGCTGCCGGCGACCATGCCAAAGACAACCATGTGACTTTGGCCAAACTGGGTGATTTTACAGCCGACGGCGAATGCTTGACTGAAGTGTTGGACCAAACTACATCTGCTCATGATTAAGACTGACAAAATAGCCATCGTCATACTTAACTGGAACGGTCGCGACATGATGCGCCAATTTTTACCCTCGGTTGTAAAGCACTCCAAAGACGAGGGTTGTGTGATTGTGGCCGACAATGGTTCGACCGATGGCTCGCTCGATATGCTGAAGGAGGAATTTCCCGAAGTTGAATTGCTGCCATTGCCGCAAAATTATGGCTTTGCCGAGGGCTACAACAAGGCGCTCGACCTGGTGGAAGCTCCCTACTACTTGTTATTAAACTCTGATGTGGAGGTGCCAGAAGGTTGGTTGCGTCCCATGCTCGACTATATGGAACAGCACCCTGAGGTGGCTGCCTGCCAGCCCAAACTGCTGAGTCAGAAAGACAAACAATACTTTGAGTATGCCGGAGCTGCTGGTGGATTTATGGACCGCTACGGTTATCCATTTTGCCGCGGCCGCATATTTGCCGATGTTGAACGCGACGAGGGGCAGTACGACACCACAGCACACCTGCTTTGGGCCACTGGCGCAGCCCTGATGGTGCGCAGCAAGGATTGGAAGGAGAGCGGCGGACTTGACGGCCGTTTCTTTGCCCACATGGAGGAAATTGACTTGTGCTGGCGACTGCGGTCTCGCGGCAGAGGCATTGTGTGCGTGCCGCAGAGTGTGGCCTACCACGTGGGAGGGGCATCGCTTGCCGCGGGCAATCCGCGCAAGACCTTTCTCAACTTCCGCAACAATCTGCTGATGCTCTACAAAAATTTGCCGGCCGACGAGCTAAAGCCTGTCATGCGTGTGCGCAAATGGCTTGACATGGTGGCGGCCTTCAAGTTCTTGATTACAGGCGATGTGGCCAACTTCAAAGCGGTATACAAGGCACGCAGAGAGTTTAGGCGCATGCTGCCTGACTTTGAGAAAGACCGCCAACACAACCTGCAGTTAGCCGTCGATGGCGGACACGGACTGCCCGAACGTATTGACCAAAGCCTGCTGCTTTTGTACTACGCGAAAGGCATTAAAAGGTTCAGCGCTTTGCATTTTTGATATTATTTCATATATTTGCAAACAAAATAACAGTATAGTTGAAACGCTTACGCTACATATTATCCACTCTCATGGTATGCTCGCTTGCAATTTGTATGGCAGCATGCCAGTTTGACCGTAACCTTATTAAGGAGAATGCTGGCAAGGACTTGCGCATCATTCGTTACGACCGCATGGTGGACGACTATGTCAATACGGGCAATATGGCTTTGTGGCAACGAATGAACACGGAGTTTCCACGCGAGACCCGTGCATTGATTGAGGACGTGCTGCACCTCGGGCGCGCCGACAATGAGGACATTGATGACAGCTTGATAGCATACTACAAAGACCCCATTTTGGTGCAGTTGCGCATGGACATATCGCGCAAGTTTGAGGACCTTTCGGTTTACGAAAAAGCTTTGTCTCGTGCCTTCAAGCGTCTTGAAACCGAAGACAAGAATTTTGTAACACCCAAGATTTACGCTCAAAACTCGGCCTTTAACCAAAGCATCGTGGTGGGCGACAGCCTTATCGGCATCAGCCTCGACAAATACATGGGGGCTGATTACCCCGCATACAAAAAGTATTTTTACGAAAATCAGCGCGCCACAATGGAACCCTCGCGCATTGTGCAGGACTGCTTATACTTTTACCTCAACCAACAGTTTCCACCTACAAGACTGCGCATACGCCACACTTTGGGGCAGTGGCTTATACACCAAGGCAAAATTGCCTGGGTGGTAGCACAGCTCACTAATAAGAGTGCTATCGACATAGCAGCATGCCAACCGGCCACCAAGGCATGGTACAAGCTGAACGAACGACGCGTGTGGAACACGCTGCGCAACGAAAAAATATGGAACAGCTATGACTCGTTGTTGCTGCACTCTATTTTGTATTCAAGCGATGCACACCCTTATTTTGTCAACCCGCACTCGCGTGGCGTGGGATTGTGGATTGGTATGCGCATTGTAGATGGCTACATGAAACACCACCCTGAAATGTCATTTGACGCACTGCTCCGTTATAACAACTATGATTTGATCAAGAAGGAGAGTAATTATTGACTCAAGTTTCGGATTTAGCCCGCCCGTGTTAAATCCGAAACTTCAATTATTGAAATATACACTATGGCTTCATTGTACCTTATACCCGTAACCTTGGGTGATACGCCCTTGTCGCAGGTGCTGCCTGCCTATAACAAGGACATCATTCTTGGGTTGCGGCATTTTATTGTGGAGGAGGTGCGCACAGCACGCCGTTTTTTGAAACAAGTTGACCGCGACATTGATATTGACAGTTTGACGTTCTACCCCATGGGCAAGCATGCCGATGCAGCGTTGTTTTCAAAATACCTTGACCCGCTGCGCAAAGGCGAATCGGTTGGTGTTATAAGCGAGGCTGGCTGCCCCGCAGTGGCCGACCCCGGAGCTGACGTGGTGGCCATAGCCCAACGTGAGGGACTGCATGTGGTGCCATTGGTCGGCCCTTCGTCCATTCTGTTGGCAGTGATGGGTTCGGGATTTAACGGACAGAGTTTTGCCTTTCATGGCTATCTGCCCATTGCACCAGGCGACCGTGCCAAAAGGTTGAAACAACTCGAAAGCCGCTCTGCTGCGGAACACCAAACACAGTTGTTCATTGAAACACCCTATCGCAACCATAAGATGATTGCCGACATCTTGTCTACCTGCAACCCGCGCACACGACTGTGCATTGCTTCGGGGCTTACTACCACACAGGAGTTTCTGCAATCGAAAACGGTGAAAGAGTGGAAGCAGACTCCCCCACCCGACTTGAACAAGATTCCTACCATCTTTGCCATTTACGCTGGTTAACGCTGGCATTTGTTTGCCGCAAGACCCGCGTGCTAATTTGGACAATAAATACGCAAGTGTCCGGTAAAATGTGCTGTTGCACATTTTACCGGACACTTGCCATTTACGCGATATGCTAAAGGTGCTTAGAGCACAACTTTAACTACTTGGCCATCGGCCACAACCACATAAGTGCCATGAGGCAGCGCAGTGCTGTTGTTAACCTGTTGGCCTGCTGCATTATAGATGCTGTAGTGGTTGGCATTCTCAACAACAATGCCGCCAAACTTGGTATATACCTTTACAGCAGAAGTTTGGTTGTTGTTAATTGAAGTTACCTCACCAAAGTTCTTGACAGAGCTGTCGCCCTGACCAGTCAGTTCGGCTACCTTGCCATTCAGCACCTCTACGTCGTAAGCCACATCGTTGGCTGTAAGGTACGGATAGTCGAGTTCGCTCTGTGCCAAGGCAATGGCTTGCTTGAGAGCCTCAGCCTTTTCGCCATCCAAAGTGGCGAGCGCCTGCTGCGCACTGCTGACTGCCTGCTGCAATCTGTCGGTCTCAGCCGAAGCGGGAAGCGGCACCAGGCGGAAGGTGAAGGCGTTCTTTGCCACCTTGTTGGCTATGGTGAGCGCTGAACCAGCTGCATTGGGTGCAACGAACGAAAGCGTACTGCCACTCTTTGCATCAGTGGTGCTGCCGGCATGAATGGCCAGGTGCGAATCGAGTGTCCATTCGTCCTCGTTGAGGAACAAGACAAACTTTGATGCTTCGGCTGTAGTGGCAGACTTAACAGTGTTTCCGTCAACCGTTACATTGGCACCTGATTGCGGCAGCGTGAGGGTGGCAACGCCTTCATCATTTGTACTAATGAGCAAGCGCGAGCCTTGGTAGGTGTAATCTGTGCTCAACGAGGCATTGCCGTTGGCATCGAACGACACGAAACGTCCCTCGCTATTGTAGTTGTAGTCGGGGAATACGCTAACTGCCTGAATGCAATAGTAACCATTGGCAACGGCATTGGCCAATGAAACGGGCTTAGCCTCAACCAACTTGACACGTACCGCGCTGGTCTTGTCCTGGAAAGTCATGGTGCCGTCTGCATTATAGCCATAGCACTTCTCAGCGTTTTCGAAGGGAACCATGTAATATGAGTTGTCATCAGCCTTCTCAAAGGTCCACTTTTGGTTGTCGCCACCACTTGTTTGCCACTGCAGGAGCTTGTGATAGTTTGCATTGTTTGATGCAGAGGGGTTGTCGATGTTGACATTGCCTACCGAGCTCTTTATGGTCCAATAATTTCCCGAACGGTTTATTTGCCATATCTGTCCTTCGTCCTTTACATCAAAAGGCTGCATGGTCAATATGGTGTTATTGGCCGTTGAACCATTGTTGCTTAATGCTGCCGAAGTGTCGAATGTGCAAATTTGGTAGTAGTTGCCGCTGGTTATGCCATCAATGGTAATGACGGGTTCAACATACTTGACCAACTTGACACGTGTGTCGGCACCCTTGTCCTGAAATGTAAAGTTGCCATTGGCATCAAGCGCATAACATTTCTCGGCATTTTCGAATGGGATCATGTAATATGAGTCATCGTCTGCTGCCTCGAAAGTCCACTTCTGGTTGTTGCTACCTTCTGTTTGCCATAAACAGAGCTGGTTACCGAATCCTAAATGGTTCTTGGAAGGATTATCTATATTAAATGCCCCCATTGCCGAGGTTATGCCCCAATAGTCGCCGTTTTGGGTCAGTACCCACACCTGGCCTTCCTCGGTGTCGCTCAAGTCGGTGAGCGTAAGCGTGACATTGTTTTTGGCCACTTCGCCACAGCTCAATGCTTTTGTGCCATCGAGCGTTACTATTTTGTACTTTTGACCGCTCACAATGTTGTCGGCCTGCACATTAAATGCGAATGCCAACAATGCGAAGAGCGTTAGAAATATCTTTTTCATAAATCTGATGTTGTATCGTTAGTAATGTATGTGCGGCCCTTTTACTGCAAGTCGATGTATTCGGTAGGCATTGAGAAGGTGATGCCGCGATGCTGAAGGTCGAGCATCAAGGGGCGTGAACGCTTTAAGAAGCCCTTCCACGAACGGTTCTTTTGTGCACTCCAACCTGCCTCGGCCAATATCAGCGAACGTGGGTAGGCTTGGTAGAATATGCGCTCGGGCGAGTTGATAGATTCGCTCCACAGAGTGCCGGCCACGCCAAAGAGATTGTTCTTTTCAAATTCCTCACCTTGGCCCCAACCTGGGTCAAACTGGTAAACAGTCTCGAACGTGCGCACGGGCATACCCCAGTTTACCTCGGGCATATCGCCACTTGCCATGGGATAGTCGAAATAGCAATAGTCGCCAGGGCACATCATGATTTTGGCATTATTGTCGATAGCCGCCTGCACCGCAGGTTCTGTCAGACCATTACGCCAAGCAAATGTGACACAGCCCTCTTGTATCTCCTTAAAGTCGGTTTCGTACCAGAACATGGGTATCTTGTCGTACTTGGTGCGCAAGGTGTCAATAACACGGTCGAACATGTACTTTTGCAGTTTCCAGTTTTCCGAACGGTCGGTAGTGGTGATGCCGAGCTTTTTCTTGAGTTTCTTGTCCTTCTCGCAAGTGGTCCAACAGTCGAGGGCGGGATTACCGGCCTCATCACCACCAAGGTGAACATATTTGCATGGGAACACATCGGCCAACTCGCGGAACACGTTGCCAAGGAACTCATAAGTAAATTCGTTGCCCGGGCAGAGCAGTTCGTTCGACACACCACAAGTGGTGCGGATAGGCACTTGCTTTCCACCACAAGTAAGTTCGGGGAAAGCATGAATGGCAGCCACTTCGTGTCCCGGCATTTCAATTTCGGGCACAACCATGACATGATATTGTGCACAGTACTTGACGAAGTCCTTCATCTGCTCTTGTGTGTAGTAGCCCGAAATGGGTATCAGCATGTCGTCCATGCCCACACGCGAGGTGCTTTTCTCGATAAGTTGCGGATACTTCTTTATTTCAATGCGCCATGCTTGGTCGTCGACCAAGTGGAGGTGAATACTGTTAAGTTTGTAACGTGCCATTTCGGGCACAATCTCCTTCAGGCGTTCGTAAGGAACAAATATGCGGCAAGGGTCTACCATCAACTCGCGTACATGGGTGCGCGGTGCATCTTCGATGGTGATAGGGTTGGTTTCGATGCAACGGGCCGAGGCATTGTCATCTATCATGAGTTGCTCCATGGTCATGATGCCATAGAACACACCCGCGGCCGTTTTGCCGGCAATGTTTACGCCATTCTCGTCGATTGAAAGCGTGTAAGCCTCATCGTCGTTGAGCGAGGTGTCGATAGAGAGCGTTATTTGTGCTGTGCCATTGTCGTTAAGAGTGGTTATGCCTGCACGGTCGGCAAGAATGCGCAGCAAGTGCGCCTTTTCGTTGGCCAACTCGTCGGGGCAGTTGATTTGTCCAACATTCTGCCATACAAGCGGCTGGCCCTGTGCTGAGGCCATTTTCAAAGGGATTGGCACCAAATTTTGTGCGGTGGCAACTGTTGGGGCCACCCAACTTGCGGCACAAAGCAGTGCGATGGAAAGAAATATCTTTTTCATAAATATTGTGTCTGATTGAGGGTTAGTAATTTACTTTGAATGTACGATTGTTAACCTTGACAAGGTAAGCGCCTCTTACCTGTAAGGGCAAAGCAATTTCACCCTCGCCCTGCAATGACTGCAAGAGCTGGCCTTGTGCATTATACATCTGCACACGGCTGCCCTGAGGCAAATGCTTGAGCCATACCTTGCTGCCTTCGACAGTAGCAGTAACTTTGGCTAATGCCTGCTGGGTGCTGACTGTGGTGACAGTACCGATGCTGAAGTTTTTCCACACCTCGGCCGATTTATAAGCCTCTTCGCTACCCTCGGGCACCAGCAAGTCTACATTGGCGCAGTCAACCCCGGCAAAGGCTGTGGCATCGGCTGCTGCGGGAGTTTCGGCATAAACCTTTATGGTTTTTAGTCCGGTACAACCGGCAAACGCACATGCTTTGAGTTCGGTGAGTTCGGCAGGCAGAATGACGCTTTCTATGCCACTGCAACCTGAAAATGCGCCTTTGCCAAAATACAAGATGCTGCCCGGAATGCTTACCTCGCCACGCAAACCGCTACAATTCATGAAAGCGGCATCGCCTAACTGCTGCAGGGCTCTCGGCATGCTGATGTGTGTGAGGCTCTTGCACTCGGCAAAAGCTGAGGCACCTATGCGGGTTACCATCTTGTCGAGATTGATGTCGCCCGAAAGACTGGTGCAATTAAAGAAGGTGTTGTTGCCTATCGACTGCAAAGTAGAAGGCAACTTGATGCCCTCGAGACTGCTGCAACGCGAGAAAACGCCATCGCGCAACACAACAAGGGTTGGAGGTATGCTGACAGTGCCCGCCAAACTTGTGCAACCCTCGAAAGCATACGAGCCAATGTTTACCAACTGACCTGAGCCAGCGAACTGAATGCCTTGCAACGACTTGCAGCCTGCAAAACAGCTGGCACCAATGCTGGTCGTTGTTCTCGAAAATGTCAGTGTGCCTGCTAAAGAGTCGCAAGCGAAGAATGCCTGCGAACCTATGGTTGAAAGGTTGTTGGGCAACACAAGGCTCCGCAAGTGATGGCGCGAATGGAGCGCATTTTTAGGAATGTTCGGACAGTTGGCCGCCGACAGATCGAGCGTGGCCATTGAATAGCAAAGGTCACGCAACTGACGGAAATCACCGTTGCCTGTGGTGGTCAACGTTCCCGTGAGTTTGACATTTACCAAGTTAGGCTGGTCTTTTGCCGCCACACTGGTTATGTTGCCAGTGGTCACATTTTGTGCCCAAACGTATGCAGGCGAGCCGCACAACAATGAGCACATGAGCATGAATTGTAGACTTCTTCTCATAGAATGATGATGGGTAAAAAAGTTTGTATTCGTAAGTTTTAATAGGTCGTATATACCATCTGTTATTCATTTCAGAATAACAACCGATAGCAAATGTACATAAAAATTATGTAACAATGCGGGGCTAACTTGCAAAATAGAGCATTTAACTGGCCAAAACGCTACATCTCGCATAAAAATGGTGTGCCAAGACCCTCCAAACTTCGTCAATGCGTCACCCAATCAAATGACGTAACGCTTCGTTTTTCAATATGCGCCATTCAATGGTACAAAAGAGCGATGAAGTCGGGATATTGTGGTGTTTTATGAGATCTGCCGCTAACGCGGAGAACATAAGGACAAAAGAACATAAGAACAAAAGAGTTTCAAGACATACGGGCATGGACTTACGTCCATGTGCCCTTAAGAACATAAGGGCTACGCCGTAGCGTTTAATGCTATTGCTTTCTTGTTCCATGACGCTCATGGGCTTAACGGCGTAGCCCTTATGTTCTTGAGGGCACATGGACGCAAGTCCATGCCCGTA
>OGIV01000109.1_pt1 | contig 69885 bp, 66 predicted proteins | sample 1571861 | NCBI WGS metagenome assembly OGIV01 (sample SAMEA2582099, study PRJEB24529) | metagenome | biome: Human gut stool | place: China | collected 2011 | reverse complement strand
TCTTTCGGCTAAAAGTACAAGAAGGACTGATACTATCCAGCTGAAAATAAGTATTCCTAACATATTGCAGACGATTTAATTGGTTATACCGCAAATATACGCAAAATATTTGAGACTGCAAAGTCTGGAGCCAAAAACATTTTAGTATATGCCATGGTGCATTATCGGCGGCGATGCATCAGCCATAGTGTTGCCATAAAAAATGCTACTTTTGGTTTGTGAACCGAAAGTAGCACTTATATAAGACCTGAAAAAATACATTATTGCTGTTTGCTTTTATGAAGATCTTTTAAAAATTGATTAAACTCTTTCCTTTTAAGTTTATATTCCCTCCATTTTGCATCAATTTCAGCCGTTTCTTGTTCTAATTTGCGTCTTTTTTCTCTCATTCTTTTTATTTTTTCATCGTGACTCAACGATGAAGAATAGCCGTTATTTCTTTCGGCTAAAAGTACAAGAAGGACTGATACTATCCAGCTGAAAATAAGTATTGCTAACATATTGCAGACGAATTAATTGGTTATACCGCAAATATACGAAAAATATTCGAAATACATTCAAATCCCAGTCCCTAATTTGTCAGCATCTGTCGATACTCTTGAAAATTCAAGCATGTATCGCCGCACCTCCATTAACCATTTGTCTATACGTACTACTTGTTCAGACTCCTCGCCAAAGCGTTTCACAGCCTTTTTGCGTAGACGGTACAGATATTCAAGGCGCTTTTCCATACGTCGCGATTCGCGGTCGGCAACACGTATAAGCCATAATTTATGCTTTGTAAATGCAAGTGATTCCTTGGCGTCTTCGAGTTCTTGTTTAGCTTTTTCTGGATTTAATGAATGCGACCCTCCATTCTTCGCCTCCTTTATTATAAGGCAGAAGATTATTATCACGAATAAAATCCAAAAACTTTCGGGAAAAGTTATCATATAGCAGGCGATGGATTAAGTATTGTTATTCGGGTAAAAAGAGATGAAGAGGTGAAGAGGTGAAGGGGTGTTGAGGGGTGTTACAGTTGTTTGGCCACGATTGCTCTTGCCTTGGCTATAGCTTTGTTGAGAGCAGTTTGTGCCTTCTGCTTCATTGCATCGCTCTTGGCATTCTGCACATTGTCGTAGAGCTGCCATAGCTTCAACTTAGCTGTTGCCTCTTTAGATGCCTTTGTGAAGGCTTGGGCGATAGCTTCTGCTGCTGCCTCTTCCTCGGGCGAAGCATAGGCGTGGCGGTAGCCTTGGTACTTGTTCCATAGTCCGCGAGTGAAGTCGGGGAAGGTGACTGGAGCGCAGTCGTTGTCCATTGACAATGCGCTGAGTTCGGCGATGGCGCACCACTCAGCCAAGTCGTACACGTCCATGTCGAGCGGCAGTCCGTTTTGTAGGCAGTAGACGAGACGTGCAGTCATAATGAAGTCCATGCCGCCATGTCCTCCAACCTCTTTTGCCAGTTTACCGAACTTCTTCAGAATTGGGTGCTCGTACTTCTCTTCGAGTGCTTTTCTTTCGGCTTCTGGCATGAAGCTATGTGTAGAGAGGTTGTCCACCTGTGGTTGCACACCGCTTGCAGTGAGCTGCTTGCTGTCCAAAGCGTATCCTTCGATGGGGTATTTGTTGGCGAAGCCACGTGAACCGGTTAGCTGATAGAGTCGATTGTAGGGTTGAGGGTTCATCACGTCGTGTTGCAGCTCTATAACCTTTTGATTTGCGGTGCGAATGAGTGTAGTGGTGTGGTCGCCGTTGCGGAAGTCGTTGCACGGCTTACCCGTTTTCGCCTCCACCAACTCCTTGCCGTGTACGCTCTTTGTGTCCATTGCCACGAGTAGTGCCATGCGGTCGCCACGATGAATGTCGAGTGCCTGCGCTACTGGTCCTAAGCCATGCGTAGCGTATATGTCGCCACGATTTTCGCGATTGTATTTTAGTCGCCATCCTAATTGTTCGGGGTCGGAACCGTTTGGGTTTTTCCAATAATAGTCCCAGAACTCGTCGAGATTGTGGATGTATGCTCCTTGTGCACGTATTATCTCTCCGAATACACCATGTTGCGCCATGTTCAGCGTTCGCATTTCGAACCAGTCGTAGCAGCAGTTTTCAAGAATCATGCAGTTGAGCTGTTTCTGCTCGGCGAGATTTACCAGTTCCCAACATTCTTCCAAGTTCATAGCCGATGGCACCTCGTCAGCCACATTCTTGCCGTTTTCGAGAGCGCACTTTGCTACAATGGCGTGGTGGTCCCAGTCGGTAGCGATGTACACGAGGTCGATATCGTTGCGTCTGCACAACTCCTCGTATCCCTTTTCGCCCGAATATACAGCAGCTGGAGGCAGTCCGTGTTTGCGTAGTGTTGCGTTCTGTCGCTCGGCACGGTCGTGCTCATAGTCGCATAGTGCTACAATCTCTACACCAGGGATGAGTGCGAAGTCAGCCACAGCACTTGGTCCGCGCATACCCAGACCGACGAAGCCCACACGTACAGTCTTCATCTTCGGCAGAGCTAACTGTAGCACGTCCTTCTGTCCGGCAGGTCGTTCGGGCGACTCAATCACGATTTTACCTTTATCCCACTGCCATTTGGTTGATGGTGAGAGCGATTGTGCGTCGGTTTGCATAGTGCCAAGCGACATGATTGCGGCGAAAGCCATACTGAGTATGGTGGTGTGTTTGTTTAGCGTCATATTATGATATAGGTTTTAGTTGTTTTTATGCAAAGAAAGTGCAAATCGAGTGCAATCAAGTTTGCTTGAATTGCCGAGATGCAGCCTTTCTTATGCAAAGATATGAAAATCTTTTAAACCTTCAAAGTATAACTTCTTTTATTTTAAGTCTGACGTACAATAGTGTTGTTGTAGGTTTTGGGCGGTCTGCATCGACCGACGCGGATGTCTGCATCGACCGACGCGGATGTCTGCATCGACCGGCGCGGATGTCTGCATCGACCGGCGCGGATGTCTGCATCGACCGACGCGGATGTGGATATAAATGAAGAAATGCGGTATAAGTGAGCATATTAACGCCCATTTATTTGCTTTTTTGAAAATATTGCAGTACTTTTGCACATTGTTAGAGGGTGTGTGCAAATGCAACTCTCGTCCATTAAAGAGTGCTGCAACGCTCTGCTTATTCGTTTAAAATAAACAGGAAAGGGGTAATCTCAATATGTCAATATCCAAGACACGTCAGAAACTCATAGATATTGCGCGACAGCTGTTTGCAAAGAACGGCGTAGCGAACACCACGATGAACGACATCGCCGTGGCATCGGGCAAAGGTCGTCGCACGTTGTACACCTATTTCAATAGCAAGGAGGAGGTGTATTCGGCTGTGATAGAGTCGGAATTGGAGCGCTTGAGCGACAAACTCGACGAGGTGGCTGCTATGAAGATGCGTCCGTTGGACAAGGTTATAGAGCTTATCTACACCCATCTGATCATGATTAGAGAGACGGTAGTGCGCAATGGCAATCTGCGTGCCGAGTTCTTCCGCAATATTTGGATGGTGGAGAAGGTGCGCAAAAAGTTTGACGACTATGAGATAGATCTCTTTCGTAAGGTTTATCAGGAGGGCAAGGCGGACGGCGAGTTTGATATCGACGACGTAAACCTCGTAGCTGATATCACTCACTATTGTATAAAGGGTCTTGAGGTGCCGTTCATCTACGGACGCATCGGTCACGGACTCACCGAGGAAGCCAGCAAGCCGCTCGTGGCAAAGGTGGTGTATGGTGCGCTCGGAAAGAAATTGAACAATTAGAAACGTTTATATATTTAATAATTTAAGAAATGGGATTATTAACAGGTAAGACTGCCCTCGTCACGGGAGCAGCCCGCGGCATCGGAAAGGCTGTCGCTATGAAGTTCGCCTCTGAAGGCGCAAACATCGCATTCACCGACCTCGTGCTCAACGACGACATGGCTGCCGGACTTGAGGCTACACGTAAGGAGATTGAGGCTTTGGGCGTTACTTGTCGTGCATACGCAGGCAATGCTGCCGATTTTGAGGAGACAGAGAAAGTTGTAAAGCAGATACATGCCGACTTCGGTTCTATCGACGTGTTGGTGAACAACGCCGGCATCACAAAGGACGGATTGATGCTCCGTATGTCTGAGGCTCAGTGGGACGCAGTGCTCAACGTAAACCTCAAGTCAGCGTTCAACTTCATCCACGCTTGTTCGCCGATCATGCTTCGTCAGCGTAGCGGTTCAATCATCAATATGTCGTCAGTAGTAGGCGTTCATGGCAATGCTGGCCAGTGCAACTACTCGGCTTCTAAGGCAGGTATGATTGGCTTGGCAAAGTCAATCGCTCAGGAGCTTGGTCCGAAGGGCGTGCGTGCTAACGCTATCGCTCCTGGTTTCATCGAGACACCAATGACAGCACAGCTTCCAGAGGACGTACGCAAGGACTGGATGAAGAAGATTCCATTGCGTCGTGGAGGTCAGACAGAAGACATCGCAAACGTATGCGTATTCCTCGCTTCTGATATGTCTTCATACGTAAGCGGACAGGTTATTCAGGTAGATGGTGGCATGAACATGTAATTCTGTCTACAAGCAGATTTTTTACGATAATGAGGGTGTTTCAAAACTGAAATTATCGGGAGCCCCAACTTCCATAACTTCTATTTTGATACACCCTCTTTGTGTTTTTATTAACTGGCAAACAATGAAAGTAGTCTACGAAGACAACCACATAATCATAGTCAACAAGTGTAGCGGCGAAATCGTTCAAGGCGACAAAACCGGCGATAAACCGCTCAGCGACATCGTGAAGGAGTATATCAAAGAGAAGTACAACAAACCTGGCAACGTGTTCCTCGGTGTTGTGCATCGTCTTGACCGCCCCGTGAGCGGACTTGTTGTCTTCGCCAAGACCTCTAAAGCACTCTCGCGACTGAACGATATGTTCCGCACGGGCGATGTCCACAAAACGTATTGGGCTATAACGAAGCGTAGTGAAATAGCCCCAGAGGGAACGCTAACCGACTGGCTCACACGCAACGAACGCCAAAACAAAAGCTACGCCCACGCCAAGGAGGTGCCAGGAGCGAAGAAGGCAGTTCTGAAGTATAAGGTGCACTCCGTGTCGGACAACTATATGCTGCTTGAGATTACACTACTCACGGGTAGACATCACCAGATACGCTGCCAACTGGCGCACATGGGATGCCCCATAAAGGGCGACCTGAAGTATGGAGCACCACGCAGCAACCCCGACGGAAGCATCTCGCTCCACTCACGCCGCATAGAGTTTGTACACCCCGTATCGAAAGAGCCAATTTGCGTTGAGGCAGAGGTACCGGCAGACAGACTTTGGCAACTTTTAAAAGTAAAAGAGTAAAAAAGTAAAAAGCCCCTCCCAACCCTCCCCGTCGGGGAGGGCTTAGAAGGCATAAAGAGGCTTAGTTCGGCTTAAACGCCACCCTCCAAGAGGCTTGGTTCGGCTTAAACGCCTAAAGGAGGCTTACCCTCTTTCCCCTTCCTAAAAGTCTGCTTAATCAGAAGGCTGCGTAGGTATGGCAAGATGCCATACCCTCCTAAATACCCCGAACATTACGAACTGCAATATAAAATATACGAAGATGAAGCCTATATATAAACGAAGTTTAAAGGTTGCGGCAACCATTCTTGCCACGCCGATAGTGCTCCTCGTGCTGTTTGCTGTGCTGCTCTACATACCGCCCGTGCAAAACTGGGTGGTAAAGAAGGCTGCTGCTTATGCTTCTGAGTCTACCGGCATGAGTGTGTCGGTGGAGCGTGTGCGCCTTAGCTTTCCACTCGACCTAAGCGTGCAAGGGCTTCTTGCTACGCAGCCTAACGACTCGCTGCATAATAATATTGATACAATCGCTGCTGCCGACGAACTGATTGTAGGTGTGAAACTCATGCCGCTATTTGCAGGCAATGTGGAAGTTACCGACTTGGATTTCCGCCGCGTGAATATCAATACAGCGCAACTCGTGCCTGCTGCACGAGTGAAAGGTGGAGTAGGGCGTTTAAAGGTAGAACCGAGTAAGGTGGCACTTACTAAGGAGACAGTAGACCTTGGACCCGTGCTTCTCACCGATGCAAATCTTGATATTGCGCTCAGCGACACTGTACCAGAAGACACAACCGAAACCGAAAACAACTGGCAGATAGCCTTCACCCACTTGTCGGTGAAGCGTTCAGCCGTCAAGATACACATGCCCGGCGATACCCTTGCTATCGGTGTCGGACTCGCTGATGTCAGTGCTGCAAATGGCGACATCAATCTTGGTACGGGCGTTTACAAGGTTGGCACGTTCGACTGGCGTGACGGCTTTGTGACATACGACAACAACTTTGCCCTGCGACAGAAAGGGCTTGATGTCAACCACATCGGGCTTAAAGGTGTGTCGTTGCGCATCGACTCGTTGCGTTTTGCACAAGAAGGTACTCAGCTTCAGCTTGCACTCAACCGTTGCGCCTTTCGTGAGCAGAGCGGCATAAGTGTGACCAGTGCTAAGGGACATGTGAGCCTTGACACGGCACACATCTCGCTGCCCGACTTCCGCCTTACCACGCCCGTGTCGTGGCTTAAAGCGAGTGCCGATATGGACTTCTCTACCTTTGCCGACACCAACCCTGGTGTGATGCGTCTGTATCTTGATGCTTCCGTAGGTAAGTCGGACATACTGCAAGTGCTCGGTATGATGCCTCTGCAGTTTATCCTGCGTCTGCCCGAGCAACCGCTCTCCCTTCATGCCGACATCAACGGCAATATGCAGAACCTCAACATTCGTGAGGTGTCTGCCAAACTGCCAACGGCGTTCAACATAAAAGCCGAAGGCAAGGCTGGCAATCTAACCGACGTAGACCATCTTACAGCCAACATAAACCTCGACGCACGTGCCGACAACATCAGCTTCCTGCTGCCTATGATGGGCTTGAATGCTAATTCGTCAGTGTGCATACCCAATGGCATAACGTTCAAAGGCAACTGCCGAGTGAACGGACCGCAGTACGCTACCGATTTCGTTGCTACTCAAGGCGGTGGTTCGCTACGCGGTAGGGGCGCGTTCAATATGCGTTCATTGGCTTATCGTGCCAATATGGAAGCACACGCATTGCCACTTCAGAACTTCTTGCCGGGTATGGGGTTGCATCCGTTCAGCGGTGAGCTCGTGGCTGATGGTGCAGGCTTCGATTTTCTTTCGTCAAAGACACGTCTCGATGCGCGTGTGAAGGTGAATAATTTCAAATACACCGATTATGACCTCTCGAACATAAACCTAAAGGCAGAGGTGCACAACGGTGTGGGAAGGGCACTGCTCGATAGTCGTACACCGCTGCTCAATGGCATTATCGACCTACGTACGCTCCTCGACAATCGTCGCATAGATGCCAACGTAATATGCAATCTGCTCTACGCAGACTTCTACAAACTCGGTCTTACCGAGCGACCACTCAAAACGTCGATGACAGCACATTTGGACGTGAAGTCGGATTTGGAGGCGACGCACAGTATGCAGGGCGTTGTCGGCAATATCGTGCTGCGCGACTCGGCTGCTACATATCGACCTGAAAACATTCTGATAGACATATTCACACGTAGCGACTCAACACATGCCAATGTGGCGTGTGGCGACTTCGTGTTGCGTGTTGATGGTGCTGGTTCAGTGGAGCACATACTCGACAACTTTAATGAGGTGAACATAGAGGCTGAGAAGCAGCGCAAGGAACGCTACATCGACCAGCTGCGTCTGCGCGAACGCCTGCCCGACCTTTCTGTCTACTTCAATGCCGGCAAGGAGAACATCCTCTCGCGCACTGCTCGACGTTTCGACTACGAGTTCCGCGATGCTTATATTAATATGAACACGTCGCCCGTGCAGGGTATCAATGGTAAGGTGCGCATCGACTCGCTCGTGACTGCAGGCATACAACTCGATACAATACGCGTCAACATCAGTTCCGACTCGACGAAGACGCTCTTCGATGGACAGATACGTAACAACCGCTACAACAAGCAATACGTGTTCAACGCCCTTTTCCGTGGTGCATTCTATCAACAGTCGCTCTTCTTCGGCACACGCATCTACGACGATCGCAACCGTCTTGGTGTGGCTCTTGGTGTGAAAGCAGACATGGAGCAGAACGGTATACGAGTGTCGCTCGGCGGTATCGACCCCGTGTTTGGCTACAAGAAGTTTAAGGTGAACAAGGGCAACTACGTGTTCTTTGCCGACGACGATCGCATTTCGGCTGATATGAGGTTGCTGGCTGATGACGGTATGGGTGTGAAGGTGTTTAGCAACGATAGCACCGAAGCCTTGCAAGACCTCACTATCGGACTCACTCGCTTCGACCTTGCTAAAGTGCTATCCGTTATACCGTATGCACCGAACGTGTCGGGTGTGATGAATGGCGACTTCCACTACATCAATAGCGAAAGCGATATGTCGGTGTCATCATCTGTGCGTGTTGACAATTTGTCTTACGATGGTTGTAAGATTGGTAATGTGGCGAGCGAGTTTATCTATATGCCACGCGACGAAGGTAATGAGCATTGTGTTGACGGCACGCTATCGATAGACGACCAGGAGGTGTGCACGCTAAGCGGTACGTACATCACAAGTGGTTTCGGACATCTTAATGCCGACATTGAGTTGCAGCGCACACCATTATTGATGCTCAACGGCTTCATCCCCGACCGCCTACTCAATTTTGGTGGATATGCCGTCGGACGTGTAAAAGTGGACGGACAACTCGACCGCCTCGACGTAGATGGCGAGCTGATGTTCGAGTCGGCGTATATAGCGAGCGAGCCTTACGGCGTGAAGATGCGCTTGTGCGAAGACCCAGTGACGATAACCGACAGCAAGATGAAGTTTGAGAACTTCCAACTTTTCGCACGCAATGGTAATCCACTGACGCTCTACGGCAATGTCGACTTCAGTAATATGTCGAACATGACGATGTATATGCGTATGCGTGCAAACAACTACCTACTCATCGACTCGAAGGAGAAGGCACGCTCAGAAGCCTTCGGCAAGGCGTATGTCAACTTCCTCGGTCTTGCCGATGGTCCGCTTGATGCCTTGCGCTTCCGTGGCCGTCTCGACGTGCTCGGTTCGTCGGACATCACATACATACTGCGCGACTCTCCGCTCACCACCGACAACCAGCTCGACGGACTTGTGAAGTTTGTCAACTTCAAAAATCCTGATGACGTGAAGGTGGAGCGTCCACCGCTGAGCGGCTTGACGATGGACCTCACGGTTAGCATCGACGAGGGTGCACACGTGCTCTGCGCCTTGAACGCTACAAAGTCGAACTATGTGGACATTGTAGGTGGAGGCGAGCTGCGCATGAAATACACCGAAGTGGACGGACTCGGACTCTATGGTCGCTACACGATAGGACAGGGTGAGATGAAGTATTCGTTGCCCGTTATCCCACTGAAGACTTTCACGATAAAGGATGGTAGCTACGTTGAGTTTATGGGCGATGCTATGAACCCGCGTCTGAACATCACGGCGACGGAGGAGAACAAGACTACCGTCACCAATGAGGCTGGCGTAGGTCGTAGCGTGACGTTCGAGTGTGGTGTAGAGATAACGAAGACACTCAACGATATGGGCTTACAGTTCACCATCGATGCCCCCGACGACCAAGAGATACACAACGAGCTGATGACGCAGTCGGTAGAGAACCGTGGCAAGCTCGCCGTGACGATGCTCACCACTGGTATGTATCTCTCCGACAACAGTATGGGCTCGTTCAATATGAACAGCGCGCTCAGCTCGTTCCTCAGTTCGCAAATCAGTGCCATCTCTGGCAGCGCACTGCGTACGCTCGACCTTTCGTTCGGCATGGACAACACGCAGCTTGGCTCTGGTGCGGTGCACACCGACTACTCGTTCAAGTTCTCGAAGCGCTTCCTCAACAACCGTCTGCGCATCGTGATTGGTGGAAAGGTGTCGAGTGGTGCTGAGATAGAGAATCAGAACGACACGTTCTTCGACAATGTAGCGTTGGAGTATCGTCTCTCGCCAAAGTCGAATAAGTATCTGAAACTTTTCTATGACCGTGCTACGTACGACTGGCTTGAGGGTTACGTCGGTCAGTTCGGTGGCGGTTTCATCTGGCGTCGCAAGTTGCAGAGCCTGAAGGATATATTCCGCCTCAAGCGCATTGACAACAACGACTATATGATGCTGCAAAACGGCAATAAAACCTCGTTGCAGCAGAAGAAGGATACAACGGCTGTGCAGAATACTGACACTACCAGTGTTAAAAAGTAAAGATATATGAAGAATACGTTATATATAATAATATGTGTCATGGTGCTTGTCGGTTGCTCGTCGACAAGTTCTGTACCCGAGGATGACAAGCTGTTCACGGGCTTACGCAAGACCGAATACGAGAACTATGTGGCTTGCGATCACTTCTACTCTACACAGGAGGAAGTGGAGGCGGCACTCGCCACTACCCCTAACGGTGCACTCTTCGATAGTCCGTACCACCGTATGCCTCCTTACCGTTTGTGGATATACAATGCGTTTCAGCATTCGCGTGGCGGTTTGGGCAAGTGGATACGTACAACGTTCGGTAAGCCACCGGTGCTGCTTAGTGCTGTCAATCCTGCGCTACACTCACAAGTGGTGAAGGAGCTGCTGCGAGCGCGTGGCTATTTCAGTGGATACGTCAACTACGACGTGCTGACATCCGACAGCTCGCGAACGGCAAAGGTGAAGTACAACGTCAACTTCGGCGACCTCTACACTATCGACACGCTCACGTACACCAACTTCCCCGAAGAAGCGCAAAAGATAATTGAGGAGAATGCTTCAAAATCGCTCGTAAAGAAAGACGCACCGTTCGATGTGACGGTGCTCGAAGCCGAGCGCACTCGTATCTCTACGCTCCTGCGCAACAAGGGTTTCTTCTATTATCAGCCGAGCTATGCTACATACCTCGCCGACACCATTGCCGAACCTGGCGAGGTGAGCGTGCGTCTGCATTACGCCGACAGCCTTCCTGACGAAGTGGGACGCAAGTGGTACATCGGTCACGTCAATCTCGAGATGCGCAAGCAGTCGGCGTTGGAGCAACTGCGCGACACCACTCACCGTCGCAACTATACCATCGTCTATAATGGCAAGCGCGAACCGATGCGTCGTAGTGTGATTACGCGCGATATGCGAATACGCCCTGGCAGAATGTACAGCTACGATGCTTATCAGCAAACCATCAATACGCTCACCGCGAAGGGCCTCTTCTCGCGTGTAGACCTCTCGTTCGCTCCGCGCGACACATCCAAGACGTGTGACACGCTTGATATCACGCTCAACTGCGTGTTCGACAAGCCCTACGATGTCTATCTCGAAGGCAATCTCGTAGGTAAGACAACCGGACGTGTGGGCCCCGGGCTGAACCTTGGTTTCGTTAAGCGCAACGCCTTCCGTGGTGGCGAGAAGCTTACCGTCAATCTCAAAGGCTCCTACGAGTGGCAGACAGGACACCAAGCCGACGGATCAAGTTCGAAGTTCAACTCATACGAATATGGTGCAGACGTGTCGGTGGAGATGCCTCGACTGATGTTTTTGAATAGTCTCACACGTCGTTTGCGCCGTATGCGCCGTGCAAAGGGAAAGCACGTCTACATACGTTATGCCCCACCGACAACGCTTATAAAGGGTTCGTTCGATGTGCTTAACCGTTCGGGTTTCTTCCAGCGCCATATCGTCTCGGGCGAACTGACGTACAAGACCCACTCACGAGTGCTTGTGCATCATCAGTTCTCGCCACTCATCATTCAGTACGAATACATGAAGCACATGACACCGGCTTTCACCGAACTGGTGAACAAGAGTCCGTATCTGCTTGTGGCGATGAGCGACCAGTTTGTGCCTAAGATGCGCTACTCGTTCTCGTACCAGTCGCCAGCCCGACTTCATAACCCAATCTTCTGGCAGGTGACGCTGAGCGAGGCTGCCAACCTTCTTTCGCTTGGTTATATGGCGTTCGGCGAGAAGTGGACTGATAAGGAGAAAACAATGTTCAAGAACCCGTATGCGCAGTTCCTGAAGGTGGAGACCGACTATAGCAAGACGTGGCAGCTGACCGAACATAGTAAGCTCGTCGGACACGTTAATATGGGCGTGGTATGGGCATACGGCAACGCTATCAGTGCGCCCTACAGCGAGCAGTTCTACGTAGGTGGTGCCAATAGCATCCGTGCGTTCAACGTGCGCAGCATCGGTCCGGGTCGCTATCATGCCAAGACATCCTACCTCTCGTATCTCGACCAGACTGGCGACATGAAGCTGCAAGCCAACCTCGAGTATCGTCCACGTCTCTTCGGCAATCTCTATGGCGCACTATTCCTCGATGCAGGCAACGTGTGGACACTACGCAGCGACAGCGACCGTCCAGGTGCTGTGTTCAAACCGAAGAATATACTTAAGGAAATGGCACTCGGCACGGGCGTCGGCATCCGCTACGACCTCGACTTCTTCGTGCTACGTCTCGATTGGGGCATAGGTCTACACCTGCCATATAGAAACGGCTTCTACAATTTCGACCGTTTTAAGGACAGCCAGAGCTTGCACTTCGCAATCGGCTATCCGTTCTAAACGCAATAAAGGGCAGACTCCACAAAGAGCCTGCCCTTTATTGGGTATTAATTATTAATTGAGAGTCCTTATTCCGCCGAGAAGTCGGCTACCATTTTTCTGTACATGCTATACGCTCTTGAGCGCGAGATATATCCCGTTAGATGTCCTGATACGTTCACCACGGGCATGTAGCGCGTGCCTTTGAGGTCGAACTTGCGCATCACCTCCTCCATCGAGTCGCTCTCGCCAACCTGCGCAGCGATGGGGAGCATCAACTGCTGTACGGTGAGCTTGTTGTAGAGTTCTGCGCGGAACATGATGTGTCGTATCTTCGTGATGTCAATCTCGCCAAGCACCGAACCTGCGTTGTCGAGTACCGGTATGAACGACGTGTGGCTCTTCGATATAGCGTTCACCAGTTTTCCCAGAGGCATGTCGGGTGTTACGGCTGTGAAGTCGCGTTCTATCACGCTGTCCATCGTCATCAGCGTCAGCACAGAGCGGTCGGTGTGGTGAGTGACCAGCTTACCCTCGCGTGCTAAACGCATGGCGTAGATGCTGTGAGGCTCGAAGATGCTGATAGTCATCACCGACACGATACTCACAATCATCAGTGGCATGAACATGTCGTAGCCGTTCGTAATCTCGGCGATGAGGAAGATACCCGTAAGCGGGGCGTGCATCACGCCAGCCATCACGCCAGCCATTCCGAGCAGCGTGTAGTTCTTCTCTGGTATGTATATGCCCACCTGATACATGTTCCACAGACGCGAGAAGAGGAACCCCGTGAAAGCTCCCACGAAGAGCGACGGTGCGAACGTACCACCGCAGCCGCCACCGCCGTTTGTGGCTGCCGTGGCGAATGTCTTTGTCAGTATGACCAGCGCAATGAACAGTATGAGCCACTTGCCGTTGCCCGAGAACATAGAGTTGTGCAGCAGTTCGTTCCAGTCGGCTTCGCTCGTGCCGTTCAGCAGTACGTTGATAGCCGAGTATCCCTCGCCGTAGAGCACGGGGAAGACGAAGATAAGCGAGCTGAGCAGTACACCGCCCAACGCCAACTTAGCCCAGCGATGTTGCTTCAACTTGCCGAACATGCCCTCGCACACCGACATCGAGCGTATGAAGTAGATGCTCACCAGTCCGCAGGCGATACCGAGTATGATGCACGCCGGCACACGCTCCACGCCCCACATGCTGTCCAGATGAAAACTGAACAGCGACGCGCTTCCCATGAATATATATGTGAAGCACGTTGCCGTGACCGCAGCCGTGAGTATAGGCAGCAGCGATGCCATACTTAGGTCTACCATCAGCACCTCAAGCGTGAACACCAGTCCGGCTATCGGAGCCTTGAAGATGCCGGCGATGGCAGCGGCAGCACCGCAGCCCACCAGCAGAATTAGCTTCTTCTTGTCCATACCGAACAGTCTGCCGAGGTTCGAGCCGATGGCAGAACCAGTCAGCACAATCGGAGCCTCGGCACCCACCGATCCGCCGAAGCCGATGGTGATAGCCGATGCCACCACCGACGTCCAGCAGTTGTGCGCCTTCAGTCGCGACTGCTTCGAGGATATGGCGTAGAGTATTCGCGTGATACCATGCGATATGTTGTCCTTCACTACATAGCGTACGAAGAGCGACGTTAGGAAGATGCCCACAACCGGGAACATCAGGTAGAGCCAGTTGAACGTGTCGGCATGAAACCTCGATGTCAGCAGATGCTGTATGATGTGAATTATCGAGTGGAGCACGTAGGCAGCCACCGACGCAAAGAATCCGATGCAGAGGGCGAGGATGATAGTCGCCTGACGGTCGGAAAGATGCTTCGTGCGCCAAGCGTACAGCCTTTCTTCCAGCGTTGCGCCTTTCTTGTCAATCGCAGTCTCTTCCATTTACTTGCGTATGATGGTTACCCGTCCGTCCTTAGTCAGTTTGATGATGCTGCTCGGAGTGTGCGGCTTGTGCTCCTGGCGGCGTGTCCAGCACACATAGTCCACAGCTTCCAGTATCTCCGGTGCGATGTCGCGGTAGTTCTGAGCCGTAGGCTCACCGCTTATGTTCGCACTTGTGCTCACGATAGCCTTCTGGAAGCGATAGCAAAGCTCCTTCGAGAACGGCTCCTTCGTCACGCGCAGAGCGATGCTGCCATCCTCCGCGATGAGGTTCGGGGCGAGGTTCACAGCGCCGTCGAGCACCACCGTTGTCGGCTTCTCCGCAAGCTCCATCAAGTCCCACGCCACTGGCGGCACGTCGCGCACATAACGCTGCACGCGGTCTACCGAGTCGGCGAGACAGATAAGAGCCTTCGAGTCGTCGCGCTGCTTTATCCTGTACACCTTAGCCACTGCCTCCGCGTTCGTCGCGTCGCAACCGATACCCCATACCGTGTCCGTAGGGTAGAGTATCACGCCGCCCTTACGCATCACGTCCACCGCATTCTGAATGTCTTCTTTCTGTGTCATTGTTATTTCCTATTTCCTATTTTATTTTTACCTTTCTACTCTTTTACTCTTTTACTTTTTTACCTTTTTACTCTTTTACTTTTACAAAGTTACTGCTTTTTCCTGTTATGCCGTAAGTTTAAAGACAATTTTCTCGCTCTTTATTATAAGCATAGCCGATATTTGCCGAAAAAACCGTAACTTTGTATTTTAAGAGTAAAAAAGTAAAAGAGTAAAAAGTAAAAGTAGGAGGTATGGGCATCTTGCCCATACCACGCACCCATAAAAGAGTAAAAAAGTAAAAAGCCCCTCCCAACCCTCCCCGTCGCGGAGGGCTTAGGAAGGCCCAAGAAGGCTTAGTTCGGCTTAACCGCCGCCCTATACCCACTTAGTTCGGCTTAAAATAAACAAAACCAAAACACAATGGAAAAGAAAAAACTCCGCATAGTGTTCATGGGAACACCCGAGTTTGCCGTTGGCTCGCTCCAGCGACTTGTAGAGAACGGCTATAACGTAGTGGCTGTCGTGACGCAGCCCGATAAACCCGTCGGTCGCCACGGCTCTGTGCTGCGCCCCTCACCCGTCAAGGAGTACGCCCTTGCCAACGGTCTGCCAGTGCTGCAGCCCCTGAAGATGAAGGACGAGCACTTCCTCGAGCAGCTGCGCAGCTACCATGCCGACCTCCAGGTCGTTGTCGCGTTCCGCATGCTCCCCGAAGTGGTGTGGGCAATGCCACGCTTCGGCACATTCAACGTCCATGCAGCCCTGCTCCCCGACTATCGTGGCGCAGCCCCAATCAACTGGGCAGTCATCAACGGCGAGACCCTCACCGGAGTCACCACCTTCTTCCTCGACCACGACATCGACACCGGTCGCATCATCGCCCAGCGCCAGTTCCCCATCCCCGACGATGCCGACGTAGAGTACGTCTACGACGGACTCATGCAGCTCGGCGCCGAGCTCTGCACCCACACCGTCGACCTCGTCCTCTCTACCGACGGCGACGTGCCCTCGCAACCGCAGCAGGACAGCGAGGCTCACCACGCAGCCCCGAAGATATTCAAGGAAACCTGCGCCATCGACTTCTCGCTCACAGCCAAGCGCATCTACGACTTCGTGCGCGGACTCTCGCCCGTGCCCGGCGCATGGTGCCTGCTCACCCCGCGCGATGCTAACGCTCCCGACCAGGTGCTTAAGGTCTATAAGACAGCAAAGACCCACAAGTCTGTAGCAGGGGGTGCACTTGTCTCAAGTGCACCAGACTATAAAGCAGCAAATACCGGCGACCAACCAACCGGTGTAGAAGTAGGAACACTCAAAGCCGAAAACCGCCGCCTCCTCGTTGCCACCGTCGACGAGTGGCTCGAAATCGTAGAGCTGCAGCCTGCCGGCAAGAAGCGCATGGCTGCCCGCGACTACCTCAACGGCTTCCAGCACCCCGACGACTTCCTGCTGAAGTAATCCCCTCCCGTTTCGGGAAAAGCTTTTTTTCTACCCCACACGGCACAGCCTGTTGATATCCTCGTCGAACGTCTCGCGGTTAACAGCCCGAGTGCGCATCGCCGACCTGTAGTTGTATATCGTCTGCGTAGAGTAGAACAGAAGCGTGGCTATCTCCTGACTCTCCGTCACGCCCAAGCGCATCAGCGCATAGATGCGCGCCTCCGTCGTCAGGGTGTCAGGAGACGGCTGCGCAATCCTTCCTTCCGGAAGCAGCAGACTGTTCAGTTCGTCAACGAAACCAGGGTACAGCTCCGTGAAGGCGCGGTCGAAACGTGTGTAGAACGCTGTCGCCTCCTCCTCCGCGAGCTTATAACTATTGATAGTTTTAAGAAGGTCAGCCGTTTGGTTGGCCTTTATTTTTCTGCTCACCAGTTTACGGTACTCCATCAGCTTGCGTATGTACACCGCACTGATGTCCATGAACAGGCGCATGTAGGTCTCGCGGCGATGGTTCGTCGCTATGAGGCGTTCGTTCAGTTCCTTCAACTGCCCGTTCTGCGTCTTCACCTCTCTACGGCTACTCGCCAGCCATTTATTCTGCTTGTAGCCGAAAATAGCCATTGCCAGCAACATCAGCGACAGAAAACTAACCACCGCAAGCACGCCTCTCACGATGCGCTCCTTATGCGCCAACGCCTCCTGATTGGCTGTGGCAATGATAGGCAGTATGCTCGAAATCTCGAGCATACGCAGTCGGTTGTTGTAGAATCGGGCGTCCTCCATAGAGCAGTAGATGTAGCGTGCCGCACGGTCGGCATACTTCGGGTCCTTCTCATACAGATATGTCGAGAACTCCTGCAGCGCAAGATTCTCCTTCAAAGGGCATGTTATATCCGAGATAGCCGCTTCAATAATGTACTTTTCATATCGCTGTATGTCGCCCAACTCGCGATAATAGCGTGCTATGCAGTATGCTGCCGAGGCATGCACACGGCTGTCTACCCGGCTGTTCAGCAGAGCCTTTGTGTAGAATTGCAGCAGAGCCTTGCTCATGGGGTTGGTGAGGAAAGCAATTTCGCCGCTAAGATAGGCATGCAGAGCCACATCCTTGCTGCTTGTGGCTTCCACCGTGAGCTTCAGATTCTCGAACTTCTTCTTATGGTAATAGTCCATGAACTCCGACTTCTTGCTGAACGCTTCCCAATAGTTGTACAGCCACGTGCGCGTATAGTAATAGTATTGTTTTAGCTGCTTAGGCACACCTCTCTTCTTTATATCATCAAGCAGTTCCTCCGACTGACTGTAGAAACCACCCGTAGACAACACCGCCGCACGGTTTATCTTGTTGAGCGTCGTGTAGTAGGCGTTGTTCTCGCTCTCTGATAGAGCGAGGCCGCGGTTCACATATACCATTGCCGAATCGTAATGGTATGTATAGTATTCTCGATAGATACTGTTCAGGAGTGCGAGTTGCTGCGGGATGTCTTCCACCGTTCGCAACTTTAGCTTCAGTTGGTCTATCTTCTTTTCCTTCTGCTCCGAGTACATTTCGCGCTTGTCGATATAACTGTCGAGAAGGCCCAGTAGGTCTTGCTCGCCAGAGATACCGGCTGTAGCCAACTTGGTTTGGGCTGTAGTCTGCAGCGGCAAAAAAATGAATAATAGGTATAAAAAGATGCGCATAATAGTGGGTTTTTAGTTTTTATGCTGCAAATTTAGCTAATATTATTAAGATAAAACCATTTACTTTGATAAAAAAGACTAAATCTTTAAACATTCTGATATATAATAAGTTATAAGTTTTTATGCCTTAATTTATGTCTACTTTCATTTTACGCACACATACAATCAGTCGATATATCTTGTAACTTTGCAATCGTAAACATACACACAACGGATATGAACCTAAAACTTAAAACATTCTCATTCGCCCTCTTGGCTTCTGCCTCTACGGGCATGTATGCACAGACGCATACAGACAATAATTCAACAAACGATTCGGAACCGCAGAAGAAGGAAGAGCGCAACGTGATGCTCAACGCTTCTGACGCTAACAAACCGCGCGAGATTCAGATTGGCTTGCCGAGCGAAGACGTAACGGTATACGAGAACGGACTGCCTGCCGTTTATTCGTCGTCCGTGCACAAACTCTCTGCCCACTGGCGCAGCGACGCTTCGCTGAAAGGCACCGACCTTATGACTCCGTCGGAGAGTGCCATCAAGACCGGCAATATCGCTTATGCTGTGTCGGCTTTCAGCGAGTTGGGCGAGAAGAAGTTCAGCGGCAAACTCAATTATAAGGCTAACCACTTCGGTATGCAGAACTTCGACCTCAACCTCTCTGGCGGCATCGGCAACAACTGGCTCTACACCGCCGGAATGTATCAGAACTTCGATCCGGGCAGCTTCAAACTGCGCTTCACCGACTACGCCGACCGCACGCAGATTTACCATTTGGGTCTTACGCGCATACTGAACGGCGGCAAAGGTCACATTTCTTTATTATATAAATATTCGAATAGCAAGAACCCCGGCAACTTCGCCAATGCCGCTCCGTTCATCTACGCTGGCGACGGCAGCATAAAGAAACTTGCTGGTTTCGACCCAGGTATGGATTCATACGTGCAGCGTCAGGGTTCGTTCAGCTATCTGAACACCAAGACCGGCAAGATGGACACTTGGAACATGACCGACGGCAATGATAACCGTGCCAATGAGGTGGCTTTGGTGAGCAAGTATCAGTTTGACAACGGTTGGTTGTGGAAGTTGAACGCAAAGTATATGAACGCTCCGCGCGCCAACTTTGTAGACTACGGCGGCAGCACCATCTCTGAGGTTGCTGAGGCTGACGGCTACCAGCTTTCAGACGGTTCGGCTTATAGCGGACTCATCGAAGGCAGACGCACTTGGCTGCACATCGGTAAGGTGAGCAACGCCCTCCTTACAACTGAGATGAGCAAGCAACTGAACAACCACAAACTGATGATTGGTTTGAACGAGTGGTACTACCATCTCAACTACTATTCGTCTTCGTTCCAGTGGGCGGGCACCGTTGAGGCTTATCCTCGTACGCTGAGCCAGATGTACGTCAATCCGCTCGACCCTACGCAGACTGCACACCGCTTTGAAACCTTCGGCTACAACGAGCTTAGTCCTGAATATACAAAGGGTTCGGAGAACAAACTCGCTCTCTATTTCACCGACGAATGGCGCATCACTCCCAAGTTCAAGCTGTTCTACGGCGGACGTCTCGAATACTATCGTATGTCGGCAGACCAGATTTCTGCGTCACGTTTCCGTGGCTTCCATCTCGGCAACTTCAATACATATTCTACAGCCGCAGACGGATCTATCGTAGCCACAGAGCATAGCATCGCGCCAGCCAATGTTACGAAGAACAAGCTCAACTATGCTGCCACCTTGCAGATGACATACAACATAACAAACCAGTTCGGTCTTACTGCCGACGCTACCATCGCCACACGCTTCCCGCGCATCAGCGAGTATGCCGGCACCGGTCCTACGGAGGAGCAGTACAAGCGCGTGACTATTCCGTTGGTTCGCGGTGGTATCTTCTACAAGAACTCATGGCTCGACCTCTCGTCGATGGTGACATACATCTCAAAGTCGAACAATATCGACCAGCAGAACCTCACCAAGCCTGGTACCTCTGAGGGCAAGACCGTGTTGCTCATCTACAACATCCAGACATTGGGTTGGACAACGTCTGCCGAAATCAACCCGTTCAAGAACTTCCACATGCACGCTCTCTTCACCTATCAGAAGCCAGTTTACAAGAACTATAATGCGAGCGTTACGTTCAGCGACGGTCAGACTATGAGCGTGAATGCCAACAACAAGATTGTGAAGGAGATTCCGCAGGTGCTCATTGAGCTTGACCCGAGATACGACATCACGAAGAACCTCAGTGCTTGGCTCAGTTTCCGCTACTTCGGCAAGACATACGCCAACCTTCAGGAGGCACTCTACTTCAACGGTCACTGGGAGACATTCGGTGGTGTCAACTGGAATGTGAACAAGAATCTGAGTCTCGGTGTCAGCGTCATTAACATCTTCAACGAGAAGGGTGCCAAGGGCACAATCAGCGGTTCGGAACTTATCACAAAGGATGAGGCAGGCAAGTATGCCGGCAAGTATATGAGCGGCAACTATCTCCGCCCGTTCACCGTAGAGTTCAACGCAAGCATCAAATTCTAATAAAAAACCATACGAAAATGAAGAAAACTATTATGCTAATCGCAGCAATGTGCATGACTTCTGCCATCACATTCGCTCAAGAAATCATCCGTGTGTCTACCGAAAAGACCGACCTCGTGATGAAAGTGTCGCCAAAAGGCCGTCTTTATCAGGTCTATCTCGGCGATAAGTTGCAGAATCCTGCCGACTACGAGAACCTTAAGTGGGATGTTTATGCCGCTTCCGACGGTGCTGTGTGCCAGCGCGGCCATGAGGTGTACGCCACTTCCGGCGCTGAAGACTACTTCGAACCGGCTGTAGCCGTTACACATGCCGACGGCAACATGACTACATATCTCTATTATAAGTCGTCGGAGCAGAAGGCTGTGAAGGGCGGCACTGAGACAGTCATCACACTTCAGGATAAAGTGTATCCGCTGACAGTGAAGCTCCACTATGTGGCTTATCCGAAGGAGAATGTGATAAAGGCATGGAGCGAGATCTCTCACAAGGAGAAGTCTGCCATCACACTCTGGCGCTACAGCTCTACGATGCTCTACTTCAAATCTTCAAAGTATTATCTCACTAACTATCACAGCGACTGGGCTAAGGAAGGTCAGCCCGAGACAACCCAGTTGAGCACGGGCAAAAAGATTATCGACACAAAGCTCGGCACACGCGCCGCTATGCATGCTGAGCCTTTCTTCGAGTTGGGCTTCGACGAGCCTGCTAAGGAGAACGAGGGAAAGGTGATGCTCGGAACGATAGGATGGCCTGGTAACTTCCGCTTTACTTTTGAGGTGGACAACGTCGGCGCGCTGCGTGTCATTCCTGCCATCAATCCTTATGCTTCCGACTATAAACTGAAGGCAGGCGAGGTGTTCACCACTCCTGAGTTCATCTTCGCGATGAGCGACAACGGTATGGGCGAGGCTTCACGCAACTTGCACGACTGGGCTCGTCAGTATCAGGTGAACATGGGCACGGGTGACCGCCTCACTCTCCTGAACAACTGGGAGAATACAGGCTTCGACTTCAACCAGCAGAGTCTTGCCGAACTGATGAAGGATGCCAAGGACCTTGGTGTGGATATGTTCCTGCTCGACGACGGATGGTTCGCCAATAAGTATCCGCGCAAGGATGACCACGCCGGACTGGGCGACTGGGAGGCTACAAAGAGCAAGTTGCCGGAGGGCATACCGGGCCTCGTTAGAGATGCAAAGAAAGCAGGTGTGAAGTTCGGTATATGGATTGAACCGGAGATGGTGAACCCGAAGAGCGAACTGTTTGAGAAGCATCCTGATTGGGTCATCTTACAGCCGCAGCGCGACACATATTACTATCGCAACCAACTCGTGCTCGACATCTCTAATCCTAAAGTGCAGGATTATGTGTTCGGCATCGTCGACCGCATCATGACCGAGAATCCGGAAGTGGCTTACTTCAAGTGGGACTGCAACAGCGTGATAACCAATATCTACTCGCCATACCACAAGCAGAATCAGGGCAACTTCTACATCGACCACGTTCGTGGCATTTACAATGTTCTCACACGTATCCACAACAAGTATCCTAATCTGCCGATGATGCTCTGCTCTGGCGGTGGCGGACGTATGGATTACGAGATGCTCAAATACTTCACCGAGTTCTGGTGTTCTGACGACACCGACCCGTACGAGCGCATCTACATCCAGTGGAGCCTCTCGAAGTTCTTCCCTGCAAAGACAATGGGCTCGCACGTCACCAACTGGAACAAGAACACATCCGTAAAGTTCCGCACCGACGTATGCAGCTCATGCAAGTTGGGCTTCGACATCGACCTCAAGTCGCTTTCTGCCGACGACTACAAGTTTGTGCAGCAGGCTGTAAAGAACTATAACAGCATGAAGCCGATGATTCTCGAAGGCGACCAGTATCGTCTTGTTTCGCCGTACGAGGGCAGCCACTGCGCTATCAACTACGTGAGCAAGGACAAGCAGCGTGCAGTGCTCTTCGCCTACGACCTGCATCCGCGCTATAAGGAGCCGCAGCAGAATGTGAAGTTGCAGGGTCTTGATGCCGCAAAGATGTACACCGTGAAGGAGACAAACCTCATGCCTGACAAGCAGTCTGACTTGGACTGCAACGGCAAGCAGTACAGCGGCGACTATCTGATGAAGATTGGTCTGAACGTCTTCACAGCGCAGGATGGCACAAGTCATGTGTTGGTGCTGGAGTAGAAAGACAATGTAGTAGTAATGATATAATCTAATAGATGTTTTAACGAAAAAGACCACGTCGGTATTCCGGCATGGTCTTTCTTTTTGTTTGTAAGTCCTTATATAGACAAACCTCAATGTTCTTCGTTCAGAGTGCACCCAACCTAAAAGATGCCCCACTTCTTCTTGCGCTTCGGGGCCTCCGTCTGTTCAAAGCTGCTGTTGCGCTGCGCCAACACCTCCTCCCACGTGCTGCGGTCTCTCACCATCTGGTAGATAGTGCCCCAGTCGGGCAGACCCCCAATGTTGCGGTCGTCGATGAAGAGGTCGGCTTTCAGCTTGCGCGAGAACGACTCGTGCTCCCTTCGTTCCTCCGGGTAGTCGCGGTTCACGGCATAGAACTCCACGCCCCGCTCCCTGCACCATTCCACTGCCTCGTCCAGCAATGCACCCTCGCGCACGCTCCACAGTATCAGCTTGTGGCGGTCGCGTATCAGCATACGCAACGTCTCCGTGGCAAAGGGCAGCTCCCTGCCGATGGCAGGGTATTTGTGCTCAACGATAGTGCCGTCGAAGTCAACTGCTATAACCATTTTACTTCTTACGCTTTATAGAGTCATCATTCTTGTTGCCGTAGTTGCTGTCGCTGTAGTTGCCGTAAGCACCGTAAGAAGTATATGTGCTGCCATAGCTTCCGTAACTTCCATAACCTCCATACTTGCTGCCATAGCCACCATACTTGCTTCCGTAACCGCTGTATCTGCCGTAGCGTCCGTACTTGCCATACTTGCCGTAGCCGTAGTAGTAGCCATACTTCTTCTTCGACATATCGATGCCGTTGATGACGATGCAAATCTGTGGCAACTTCTTCTGACTGCTCAGCGAGTTGATCAGCTCGAAGCTCGACTTCGGAGTGTAGTCGGCACGACACATATATACAGTAAGGTCGGCTATGCGTGCAATCACCACCGTGTCGGTGACGAGACCCACAGGTGCGGTGTCCACGATGATGTAGTCGTACTCCTTACGCAGTATTGCGAACACCTTGTCGAGCGATTCGCGCGACACAAGTTCTGCAGGGTTTGGTGGGATAGGACCTGCAGGCATGATGTCCAGATACTGGTTGACTCCCGAATTGGTGATGTTCTCCAGTATCTCCTCGCGTGTCGGATTTTCGTGCACGAGCAGGTTTGTTATGCCTATCTTCTCCTTGTTCAGCTCGAAGAGAGTGGTGAGTCGTGGCTTGCGGATGTCAAGACCCATGACCAGCACCTTCTTGCCCAGCAGCGCGAAGCTTACTGCGAGGTTGGCTGCGGTGAACGTCTTTCCTTCGCCCGATGTGGTAGAGGTGAACATGATGACCTTCTCCTCCTCCTTCAGCATAAACTGAATGTTCGAGCGTATTGAGCGGAATACCTCCTCCATGACGTTGTTCTTGTTCTCATGCACCACGATGTCCGCCTTTGTCTTTACCGACTCGCTGGCAACGGCTACGTCGCCGATGATAGGCAACTCGGTGAGACGTACCACGTCGTCGTGTCCTTCTATCTTGTAGCGGAAGAAGTTGATGAGGAACAGGATACAACCAGGTATAGCAATGCCTAATACTAAGGCAATGAGCAGAACCATGTATGTCTTCGGACTAATCTTTCCTAAAGATACCGGGTTGTCGATGAGCTTACCCTTATCGGCTGTTGCGGCGAGCGAGATAGAGTTCTCCTCGCGCTTCTGCAGAAGCATGAGGTACAGACCCGACTTCACTTCCTGCTGACGTCCAATCTGTGTGAGTACGCGCTCCTGCTCGGGCGTCGAGTAGATCATGCTCGAATAGCGGTTGTACTCTTGCAGTATGGAGTTGCGCTGTATCTTTGCGTTGCGCTGCACCTGAGCCATTGCGCGGCGAATACTTGCCGAGAGGTCGTCGAGCTGTGCGGTGAGCGGAGTGATTGTAGGGCTGTTCTCGTTGGCACTGCGCAGCAAGCGGTTGCGCTCCATCACAATCTTGTTATAGTCGTTGATGAGCGTAGAGGCGGCTGCGTCGCTCAGACCCACGTTCGACGGCAGTGTCTGATACTTGTTGCTTGGGTCGTTGATGTACTCCTGCAGGCTGCGGAGCAGCTCTATCTGCATGTCCATATCGGCAAGCTTCTGTGTGTACGAGTCGGTGTTTGTGTAGCCTAAGGCTCCAGTCGCCTCCGGGCTTACAATCTTATACTGGCGCTTTGTTGCCTCCAAGCTACCCTCTGTTGCGCCCAGCTCGGTGTTTATCTTCTCCAGACGCGAGTTGATAAACAGCTCTGTACGCATGGCTATCTCGTTCTTGTCCTCATTAGCCTGTTTGTTGTAGCTGAATACGAGCTGTCTGAGGTAGTCGTTGGCACGTTGTGGTATCTCGTCGGTAAGGGTGAGACCTGCTATAGATGTGTTCTTCGACAACTGGCTGACATCGAGCGAACCGCTATACTTGCCTGCAACCATCTTCGGCGGATAGATGGTCACGAACTCCTTACGGTTGGCAGGCAGTTGGATACCGGAGTTGCTGGAGAGTGTTATTACGCCCACACTTGTGTTGATAGTTGCCGGCAGACTCTCGAAAGTGCGGTCGATGGAGTACCACTTCGATGGTTTGTCTGGGTTCTCTGGTACATAGGTGTACGAACCCACAACACGCAGCTTGTCGCCCTCCTTGCCAATGGTGAGTTGGATAGGCATCTGCAATGTTGCGATGTGGGCAGTGTCAAGGTCTACGTTGATGGGTTGGTTCTTGTACAGAAGGTGGTCTTTGATGCGTCCTTCCAGTGTGTACACGGTGTAGAGTTTCAACTCGGTTACGGCTTCGCAAGCGAGTGTCGACGATTTCAGTATCTCCATCTCGTTATCGATGCCAGTAGAGTTGCTCATTATGCCGAGTGTTGTCGAATTGGCGATATAGCTTCTGCTACCACGTCGTCCGTTGTCTTCATCTTCTTTGATGAGCAGTTTTGCGTACGATTGGTATATTGGTGTGGCGTAGCGCAACTTTATGGCAGCTGCGCTCAGACAGATGATAATCGAGAGTACGAACCATTGCCAATTCAGAACCAGTGCTGTGAAGATGGTTCTAAAGTTGAATGAAGAGCTCTCCTCGAGTTCTTGTTGTACGTTGTTTGTTCCTTGGTTGATGTTCTCTTCCATTTTCTTTTCTTTGCGTTGTGTATCTAAAGCGTGTTTGTTACGTTTGCTTATTTGTTTGAGCTTCGCTTAGTGTTAAGTGTTACTTGCCTTCAGCGAGTCGCAGCAGGTATTTGCCGTATTCGTTTTTCACCATCGGTTGTGCCACCTCTACGAGCTTTTCCTTGGTTATCCATCCCTTCTTGAATGCTATCTCTTCCAGACAAGCTACCTTCTGTCCCTGGCGTTTCTCAATCACCTCGATGAAGGTGCTTGCTTCCGATAGCGAGTCGTGTGTACCAGTGTCGAGCCATGCAAATCCGCGCTGCAGTGTCTGCACTTTCAGCTCGCCACGTTTCAGGTATTCTTGGTTGACGGTGGTTATCTCAAGTTCGCCACGTGCGCTTGGCTTGATGTTCTTGGCTATCTCCACCACGCTGTTCGGGTAGAAGTAGAGTCCCACCACGGCGTAGTTGCTCTTCGGATGTTCTGGCTTCTCCTCGATACTGAGACAGTTGCCCTCTGCGTCAAACTCAGCCACACCGTAGCGTTCTGGGTCGTTCACGTAGTAGCCGAATACTGTCGACTTGCCGTCGCGTTCGACGTTCTGCACGCTTTCGCGCAGCAGTTTGGTGAAGCCAGCACCGTAGAATATGTTGTCGCCTAACACGAGACACGCGCTGTCGTCGCCGATAAACTCCTCGCCGATGATGAACGCCTGCGCCAAACCGCCAGGGTAGGGCTGCTCTGCATATTCGAAGTGTACACCGAAGTCGCTACCGTCGCCAAGCAAACGCTTGAAGGCTGGCAGGTCGGTGGGGGTGGATATGATCAGGATCTCCTTTATATCAGCGAGCATGAGCACTGAGATAGGATAGTATATCATCGGTTTGTCGAAGATAGGTATGAGCTGCTTACTAATACCTTTGGTGATGGGGTAGAGGCGTGTGCCCGAACCGCCAGCTAAAACGATACCTTTCATATTTGTTAAATGCTTTAATTGTTCAACAATATTCTATTGATATAAATATAAAGTGCACAAAGTTAATAATAATAAGTCAGAAAATATGCTTTTATCTGCTGATTTTTGAAACCTTAATTCGTAAAATAAGAAAAAAGTCGGCATTACTTGGCGGTTATGTAATTTATTTGTAATTTTGCATAATATAGTTTAAGTTGGTGCCGTGGATGTAAAACTAACGCGTGTGCTGATTTGATGTAATAAACAAATTAATATTTATGGGATTTTTTTCAAAACTATTCGGAAAGAAAGCTGATAACGATAAAGCGAATGGCATGGAAAACTACATGCAGCTTGTGCGTGTTTACTTCCAGGCCTCAATAGCTGCAAACGTAGGTATTGCTAACCTTGCAATGCTCCCCGACCTGCGTGTGTTCAAGTCGACGCTCCACGTTCCGACAGTGAATAACAAACTCGGTGTTGGTGAGAAGAGTGCATGTCGCAAGATGCTGCGCGACATATACGGCGTTGACGACAACTTCTTTAAGGAAGTGGATGCAAGTATCCGCAAGAACTGCCGCAAGCTGCAGGATGTGCAGGTGTATCTCATCCAGTTCCAGAACTTCACGCAGGACATAATGATGCTCATGGGCAACCTTATGAAGTTCAAGCTCCGCCTGCCCTCGTTCTTTAAGAACGCCATCTACAAAATGACCGAGAAGACCGTGGCTGACATCTTCACAAAGAACGATTATAGCGATGCTGCCGTGATGAAGGCAGTTGTGGCTATACGCCAGTACGACCAGCGTTTGGGCTTCTCGCAGAAGTGGATTACCGACTTTGTGTTCCAGGTGGTGATGCTTGCCAAGAAGGAGCCGAAGGCTGGCGCAGACGACGAGCAGAAGAAGTAATGTGGCATGTTCTGGCGTAAAACACGTTTCGTCAGATTAAAAAACTCGTAATAGTTTTGCCATATTCGTAAAAATAATATAATTTTGTGGCGTAGTAAATATACGCCAATAGTCAAAACGCTGTATATGGAAGCTGAATCGAAAACTATCAACCAGTTTGCGACGCGTGTCAGGCAAATGATTCTGCAGTACCAGAGTGTAACGAAGCAGAACGAAGACTTGTGTCGTCAGGTGGCAGAGCAGCAAGAACGTATTGCGAAGCTCGAGGCTCAGCTGCAGCAACAGCGCAACGACTACGAAAGTCTAAAATTGGCACGAATGGTTGAGATCACCGATGGTGACATGCAGTCGGCGCAGAAGCGTCTTGCAAAACTCATACGCGATGTTGATAAGTGCATAACGCTCGTCAACGAGAAACAAGAATAACCATTCTTGCGCCTTAAAAACAACTTCACGATGGCTGAACAATCAACAGAGAAACTACGCATAAGGCTCCACGTCTACGACACAGACATGCCGGTGAATATCCGTCCGCAAGACGAACCGCTCTACCGCGATGCCGCCAGTCTGATAACGAAGACTATGAACACCTATGCCGAGCGATATAAAGGTCCTAAGAACGACAAGGAAATCCTTTATATGGCACTCATCGAGATAGCGTTGCGTTACGAGATGGAGAAGTCGCGTAACAACACCGAGCCGTATGACGACATCATCAAAAAACTCACCTCGGAGATAGAAGAGGTGCTGGGATGTTGAGGCGTTGAGATGTTGAGGTGCCCACCATATATAATAAGGTGTGTAGCGTCGCGTCTTGAGATTGTATCTTTACCATCGCAAACTGCAAATAAACATTAACAAATAATAACTAACAAATAATAACTTAAAAAATGGAGATATTCATTACAGCCTTAGTGGCACTTATAGCAGGTGGCGTTGTAGGCTATTCTATTTTCCGTTACGTGATAAAGGGAAAATATAATGAAATGGTAGAAGCCGCCAATAAGGAGGCAGAAGTAGTGAAGGAGAAGAAACTCCTCGAAGTGAAGGAGAAGTTCCTCAACAAGAAGTCGGAGCTGGAGAAGGAAGTGCAGCAGCGCAACCAGAAGATACAGCAGAGCGAGAACCGCTTGAAGCAGCGCGAGATATCGCTCAACCAGCGTCAGAAAGAACTCGGACGTCGCAAGCAGGAGGTAGAGCAGTCTCAGCAGCGCATCGACAACGAGAAGAAACTCCTCGCCATCAAGCAGGACGAACTCGACAAAATGCAGACCAAGGAGCGCGAGAAGCTCGAAGAACTCTCTGGTCTTAGCGCTGAGGAAGCTAAGAACCGCCTCGTAGAGAGCCTTAAGGACGAGGCTCGCACCGATGCCGCATCGTACATCAACGAGATTATGGACGAGGCTAAGCTCAACGCCAACACACAGGCAAAGAAAATCGTCATCCAGACCATACAGCGCGTAGCAACCGAGACCGCCATCGAGAACTCCGTGTCGGTGTTCCACATCGACAACGACGAGGTGAAGGGTCGCATCATCGGTCGCGAGGGTCGCAACATCCGCGCTCTTGAGGCAGCTACCGGCGTGGAAATCGTGGTAGACGACACGCCGGAGGCAATCGTCATCTCTGCGTTCGACCCCGTTCGTCGCGAGGTGTGCCGCCTTGCCCTCCATCAGCTCGTAGCCGACGGACGTATCCACCCGGCACGCATCGAGGAGGTAGTGGCAAAGGTGAAGAAGCAGCTCGACAACGAGATAATCGAGACAGGTAAGCGCACAGCCATCGACCTCGGCATCCACGGCTTGCATCCGGAGCTTATCCGCATCGTCGGCAAGATGAAGTATCGTTCGTCTTACGGTCAGAACCTCTTGCAGCACGCTCGCGAGACAGCCAACCTCTGTGCTGTTATGGCTGCCGAGCTCGGCTTGAACCCGAAGAAGGCAAAGCGCGCTGGCTTGCTTCACGATATCGGTAAGGTGCCCGACGAGGAGAGCGAACTGCCGCACGCACTCTATGGCGCTAAGATAGCCGAGAAGTTCAAGGAGAAGCCCGATATCTGCAACGCCATCGGTGCTCACCACGACGAGATGGAGATGAACACACTGCTCGCTCCGATCGTACAGGTGTGCGACGCTATCTCTGGTGCACGTCCAGGTGCACGTCGCGAGATTGTAGAGGCTTACATCAAGCGCCTCAACGACCTTGAGGCAATCGCTATGTCTTACCCAGGCGTAACAAAGACATACGCCATCCAGGCTGGTCGTGAGCTCCGCGTAATCGTGGGTGCCGACAAGATGGACGACAAGGAGACTGAGAAACTCTCAGGCGAGATTGCCAACAAGATCCAGACCGAGATGACTTACCCGGGACAGGTGAAGATCACAGTCATCCGCGAGACACGTTCGGTAGCTTACGCTAAGTAATAAGGTGTAAATAAAACTTTAAAATCAAATACTCTAATGCTCAAAGCCATAGCCCAAAAGTAGGCAATACGCCCTTGGGGGCTATGGCTTTGTTCTTTTAAAATTGCTAATTATGGGAGAAGCTAAAACAACGGTGATGAAGTCGCGCACCAAGAGTAACATGAAGGACCTTGTTTTTATCATGCTCGGCATCCTTTCGTATTCTGTTGGTTACACAGCGTTCATCTTGCCCGAGAAAGTCGTTATGGGTGGTGCGTCTGGTATTGCAGCACTTGTTTTCTATGCAACCGAGATACCTACATGGATTTCGCTTGCCGTAATCAACTGTACGTTGCTGCTCATTGCCCTTAAGGCACTGAACCTACAGTTCATCATACGCACCTTAACCGGCGTGGGCATCCTGCTATTCTTCGTTGGTGTGCTTCAGCCGTTCTTCGAGGCTCACCCAATCATCACGGCAGGCGAGGACAAGTTCATGCACGTGCTCATTGGCGGTGCGATGGGCGGTGCAGGCTTGGGTCTGGTCTTCTCGCATAATGGTTCTACTGGTGGCACCGACATCATTACCGTGCTGCTCAACAAGTACTTCAACATGAGCTTCGGACGCGCCATGCAGTTTGTCGACTGCACCATCATCTGCTCATCCTACCTGCTCTTCCGCAGCACCGAGACCATCGTCTACGGTGTAGCATTCACGCTCGTAGCCACCATCGTCTGCGACTATGTCATCAATGGCTCACGCCAGACGGTGCAGTTCCTCATCATCTCGAAGAAGTATCAGGAGATTGCCGACGCTATCAACACCGACGTGCGTCGCGGTGTGACGCTCATCGAGGGTAAGGGCTGGTACAGCAAGAAAGATGTCGACCTACTCATCGTCCTCACGCGTAAGTACGAGTCGCAGGAGGTGTTCGCCGTAATCAAGGCGATCGACCCCGACGCCGTCGTTTCGCAGACATTCTGCCAGGGTGTCTTCGGCGAGGGCTTCGACAAGATTAAATAATGTTGAGGTGTTGATGTGTTGAGGTGTTGAGATGGTGAGATGTTGAGGCGTTCAGTTGTGAGTTTTGAAACTTATGTAGGAGGGTATGGCATCCTGCCATACCCACGCAGCCAGAAGATAGGTTTTGAGTTGGCAAGAATGCCGTAGCCTCCTACATTATACCTCAATACGCGAAAAAATCCTCCATATCTACCAGTTTTGCCACATTCGGTTCATTATCAGCATATTAAAGGCTGGAAGATAACTTTAAAAACGAGTTATCTTCCAGCCTTTCTTCCATCCGAGCCCTCCTATCTTCCAGTCTCGAAAAAACTTTTTTCTGAAAAAACTTGACAACGCTTGCGCAATATTATACCTTTGCAAGCAATTTTAGAAACACTATAAACTAAAAAAACACAGTACAATGGAAAACACAAACATCAACGACGCTGCTATCAAGCGCAGCAACATCCCAAACAACTGGTCCTATTGCTTCAATTCCAACTGCAAACGCTGCAACGAGTGCATACACTTTCGCTCGTCCGTCGCACTCGACTCCTCACGCACGCAGGGTAATGCGATTTTTCCCACAGCCCTGCGGGCAGACGGTTCGTGCGATCACTTCAAACCAGTGCGCATGGTGCGCTTGGCATCAGGATTTAAGCAGCTGTTTGAAGATGTGAAACTACGCGATGCCTCAAACTTGCGCCTACTGATGAGGAAATACTTCGGCGGAACAAGTATGTACTATCGCTATCATTATGGAAAGTCTAAACTCGTGCCCGAGCAGCAAGAGTGGATAAAGCAGCTCTTCGCACAGTACGATTACACGAACGTAGTATTTGATAACTCGAAAGAAGAGATCGACTTTCTGTAGTTTTTTTTACCCTTTTCCTATTATTCTCGCTCTGCGATAACCATGTTGCCGTAGCACAACAATCATGTTGCCGTAGCGTGCCAACCATGTTGCCGTAGCGTGGCAATAACGTTGTCGCAGCGTGGCAATAACGTTGTCGCAGCGTGAGAATTATAAAAACAACACAAAACACCAATAACCATGAAAAACGAAACAACCGCACCAAGCCCAATCGACCGCATGATCAACTACCTTATCACGCACTACGCCTTTCGCTACAACACCGTTATGAACTGTACCGAGTATCGCCCCGTAGACAGTCCAGTCGGCAGCTTCGAACCACTCGATTCACGCACGCGCCGACGCATCATTCTTGAGGTGCAGCGCGAAGGCATCGAGGTGAGTCAGAACGACATACGCAACTATATCGACTCCGACTACGTTCGCCAGTACGACCCCGTCGGCGACTACCTCGCCGAGTGCGAAGGCGCATGGGACGGACACGACCACATCGGCGACCTCGCCCTCACCGTGCCAACCGACACACCGCTATGGCGCGAGTGGTTCACCACGTGGCTGCTCGCCATGGTGAGCCAGTGGCAAAACCAATCCTCCCGACTCTACGGCAACAGCGTTGCACCACTGCTCATCTCGCCGCAAGGCTACAACAAAAGCACGTTCTGCCGTCGCCTGCTGCCCGATGCTCTGAAGTGGGGCTACACCGACAGCCTTGCCCTTTCCGATCGTCGCCAGGTGATGCTCGCCATGTCGCAGCAACTGCTCATCAACCTCGACGAGTTCAACCAGATCTCGCCACGTGTGCAGCAAGGCTTTCTGAAGAACATCATTCAGCTGCCGTCGGTAAAAGTGAAACGCCCGTTCGGCACCCACATCGAGGAACTACCTCGCAAAGCATCGTTCATCGCCACCAGCAACATGACCGACATCCTCGCCGACCCCTCGGGCAATCGCCGTTTCATCGGCATCGAGCTAACCGCGCCCATCGACACCAGTCGCGTGCCCGACCACCGTCAGCTCTTCGCCCAGGCGCTGCAGCTCCTGCGCAACGGTCGCCGCAGCTGGTTCGACAAGGCAGAGACCGAGCAGATAATGCTCTGGAATCGACGTTACGAGATACAGGAACCCGCTGACCAATACTTCAGCCTCTGCTTCTCCGTCGCCGCCGACTCATTCGACCCCGCCGCCGAGTGGCTCTCCACCGCCGAAATCTTCGACGTCATTAAGCAGAAGGTCGGTTCCTCCCTAAAAGCCAACACTCTCATCGCCTTCGGTCGCAAGCTCGCTAACATGCCAGGCATGCACCGCCGCAAGTGCGAAACCTGCACGCGCTATCTTGTGAAGAGGGTAGGGCAGTAGGCTGGCAGATAGCCCATTCAGGCTGGCAGATAGCTCGTTCAGGCTGGCAGATAGGCTGGCAGATATCCCCTTTTTAGCCATATCTTCCAGCCTTTACAATGTTGATAATGAGTGCCATACGGCAATTCTGGAAGATATGGCAGATTTTTTACGCACTTGATGTTATGTCACATACTGATGCTATCTCTTTGGCTGTAAAATCGCAATAATTTTTAATGTCCTATCTATGCATTTAATGGAAGAACCCCAGAAAGGTAGACTCGCATTTGAGCCTACCTAATAGTATCTCTATAAAAAGATTTTATTGATTTAAGCCTTTGGTTACAAAGCAAACTTGTAACCAAGGGTAATCTGAAATACGCTGTTGACGTGGTGCAATATTTTTCCATATCGTGATGGTATCTTATCAAAGACTTGACTTGATACGCAGACACAAAAAAGCGTGAGTCGTCCTGTTGTCCGTCCCACTCCTCCACACGGCGTGAGCTGTCTCATGATATTTGTACAAGAACTCGTCTTGACTTAATATGAAAATTGAGACATGATAATCCGAAAGCAAAATCATATAATTTCTCTCATACTGAAAAATAAATGTTAAGCAATTTTATTAATAGTTCTATATTTTCTGGGAAAAGATCTTGATGAATGTTAATACAATTATTGCTGTCCGCTAAAACTTCAAATAGAATTATAAAAACATGCAAAAATGTGCGGTATTTTATAAAATTATCCGTAGAATATTGCCGTGTTTTCGTAATTAATTGTATTTTTGCAGCAGTAATGACATTTTATTAGATGTGAGATGGATAATAATATAATTAGTAAAGTGGCAGCACTTGGTGGCACTATCTCTACTACAGATATATCTCATTTGTCAGAGTATAAACGACTGTTGAGAGCTAAAGAGCGTGGCGACTTGATAAAGTTGCGTCATGGCATATATGCCGTTCCCGATACCTTGCTTAATACAATGATAGATGTGGAGCGGATTGTACCTAATGGCATTGTATGTCTATACAATGCGTGGGCTTACCATCAGCTTTCGACAACTGTTCCACCTGCTTTTTGCATTGCCATCGCCAACAAGCGGAAAGTAGTTATACCTGATACGCTCCCGATAGAGTTGTATTATTGGAAGAAAGAGAACTTGGAGTTTGGCATTATGAATGCAGAAATTTCTGGGTATCATGTTCGCGTCACCGACATGGAGCGAAGTGTTTGCGATGCTGTGAAATACAGAAACAAATTGGGGCTGGATGTTTGTACAGAAGTGATACGCTCCTATCTGAGAAAGCCCAACCGAAATCTCACTCGTTTGCAAGATTATGCCAAACGCCTCAGAGTATTCAACACATTGAAGAATTATCTTGAAATAGCAATAGAATAAAATGGGAAAGAAAAACTACGGCAAGTCTGTAAAGACACGTTTGCTCAATCTAATGAATGAAACAGGCTATAAATATATGTATCTCTTGGCAAGATACTTTAACGAAAGGTTGCTTTACAGAGTATCTGTTAGCCAATATAAGGACAACTTCTTATTAAAAGGAGGCTCTTTGCTTTATGCTATGAATGGACTTGAGGCACGTCCTACGGTAGATGTTGACTTTTTGGCAGACAGAATCAGCCGTGACAGGGATTTCCTTGCGCATGTATTCCAAGAAATCTTGGACATAGTATGCGATGAGGATGGAGTGTCGTTTGACGTTGACAGCATCAGGTTGGAACCTATCACTGTCGAAAAGAAATATCCTGGCACCCGATTCTACTTTACTGCCCACATGGATACCATTTCTTATAACATGTCTGTTGACATTGGTTTTGGTGATGTTGTTACCCCATATCCCACAACCATTGATTTTCCATTGCTTTTGCCAGACATTCCATCTGTAAACATACAAGCATATTCCTTGGAGACAGTTGTCGCCGAGAAATTCCATACGATGATAGACCGTGATGTACTTAATAGTCGCATGAAAGATTTCTTCGACTGCTATCAACTCTTGACAAAGAGAGACTTGGATGATGAAACATTATACGATGCTATCAAGGCAACTTTCGACAATCGTGGTCTTACGTACAATCCTGAATTACAGTTGTTCACAGAAGATTTTTCAACAGATGTAGCACGCATTACCCGATGGAAAGCTTTCCTGAAAAAGATTCAATGGAAAGAGACACTTGACTTTGAAACTGTAATGGAGGTGATAAGAAAAAGGTTGCAGCCTATGGCAGAAAAATATTGGCAATAATATTAAGACAGAGCCGTGACACAGTTCAGTTTATATTTATAGTCTATGTCCAATAGTTTGCTATTGTAGATGCAGCGATGGCAACATATTGGTACCTCGCCATCTCAGATAATAAAATTGAGAGGTTATTTGTAGTAATCGCCACTACAGATTACCTCGAATTACAGAATTGTGCCACTCCAAAGTAAAGATTTCAAATGAATTATTCTTTTGTCTGAATAAGATTCTTTAATTTTGTAGTTAACAATTGGCAATTCTACTAAAAAACGATGGACGGAATTGGTTTCTTCTGTGAAAAACCGTCGAAATTCGACGAAAATCACATACTTCCGTCGAAAAAATCGTTGAAATAGATTCAAATTTGTCGTAATTCAACAGAATTCATAGCGAAAGCGACCAATTATAGCGGACAATACAAAAAAACGTAGCGGAGACTCTCCGCTACGTTTATATTTATAGTTAATGTCCAATAGTTTGCCATTGCAGATGTAGCGATGTCAACATCTTGACGGCTCACCATCTCAACCGTCTGAAGTCCTGAAGTAGGACTATAGAAATTAGTCTTCTAATGCACCGATAATCTCGCTTACAGAAGAGCAGCCGTGATTGTCGAGCCAATTGTTGATGCCGTCGCGCACCTTGATGGTTACGGCAGGGTCGAGGAAGTTGGCGGTGCCAATCTCAATGGCTGTTGCGCCAGCCATGAGGAACTCGATGGCGTCCTCTGCGGTGCAGATGCCACCAAGACCTACTACCGGTATCTTCACTGCCTTAGCTACCTGCCATACCATGCGCACGGCAACCGGCTTCACTGCTGGACCGCTCAGTCCGCCGGTGTTGATGCTGAGCATTGGGCGGCGGCGCTCGATGTCGATAGCCATGCCCATGAGTGTATTGATGAGCGATACGCTGTCAGCTCCCTCTGCCTCTACTGCCTTTGCTATCTCTGTCACGTCTGTCACGTTTGGCGAGAGCTTCACGATGATTGGCTTGTTGTAGCGTTCGCGTACGGCACGCACCACGCTGGCTGCGCCCGTTGTGGTTACGCCGAAAGCCATGCCGCCCTGCTTCACGTTAGGGCAGGAGATGTTCAGCTCGATGGCTGGGATGTTCTCCAGTTCGTTGATGCGTGCAGCGCACTCGGCGTAGTCGTCTGGCGACGAACCGCTCACGTTGACGATCATGTTTGTGTCGATGTCCTTGATCTGCGGATAGATGTTGCGGCAGAAATAGTCGACGCCCTTGTTCTGGAGGCCCACGCAGTTGAGCATGCCCTGCGGTGTCTCAGCCATGCGCGGATAGTCGTTGCCCTCGCGTGGGTTGAGTGTGGTGCCCTTAACGATGATGCCACCAATCTCTTCGAGCGGCACGAAGTCGGCGAACTCCAGACCGTATCCGAATGTTCCCGATGCGGTCATTACGGGGTTTTTCAGTTTCAGACCGCCAATCTTTACACTTAAATCTGCCATGTCAGTTTCTTTATATTCATTACCGGACCTTCCTTACATACACACTTGTTGCCTTCCACAGTCTTCTCTACGCAGCAGAGACATGCTCCGACGCCGCACGCCATCTTGTTCTCGAGCGATACCTCGCACTCGATGTCGTTCTTGAAGGCGTAGCGAGCCACAGCCATCATCATCGGCTTCGGTCCGCAGGTAGAGATGCGGTCGAAGTGCTCCTGAGCCAGTACGGAGTGGTTGGTTACGAAGCCTTTTTCGCCTTCGGATCCGTCCTCGGTGGTGATGAGCACGCGTCCTACCTGCTCGAAGAGTTCGCGCTCCAGCACGTCCTTAGCCGAGCGTGCGCCGAGCAGGAATGTAGGTTCGCCGCCCATCGCCTTGATGCGCTTGCCGAAGTAGAGCAACGGAGCCACGCCCACACCGCCACCTACGAGCAGCACCTTCTGTGTACTGTCTGTCGGCATTGTGAACGAGTTGCCGAGTGGCAGCACGCAGTTGAGGCGGTCGCCTTTCTGCAGCTTCTGCAGCTGGCGTGTGCCGTCGCCTACGGCAGCCACGAGGAGCCAAAGCTCGTTGCGGTCGTAATCCACGTTGTTGATAGAGATAGGGCGGCGCAGGAATGTAGACGGCGTATTGTCTACGCGCACCTCTACGAACTGACCCGGAAGCATCTCGGGCAGCGGTTTGTCGTCGGTGAGCTTGATGAGCACGTGCTTGTCGCTCAGAGCTTCAACGCTGTTGACCGTAAGGTCGAGTATGTACTTTTTCATTTATTTTTGTTTGTCTTGTTGCTTTGTGACAGTATATATTTAGAGGTGTCGCTTAATCTAACGTGCAAAGGTAATAAAAAAGTAAAAGAGTAAAAAAGTAAAAGAGTAAAAAAGTAAAAGAACGTTTGTATGTGTCAATTCTGTCACTCTCGGTCTGTCATATTTGTCATGTGCTGTAACTCGATAGTGCTTTGGCACGCTTTTGGCTATATCCTTAACGAAAGCGGACGGCAGATGAGCCGTCGCAACAACCAATAGTAATTATAAAAACTTAAAGCATAAGAATTATGAACATTAAACCATTAGCAGACAGAGTACTCGTACTCCCTGCACAGGCAGAAGAAAAAGTCGGTGGAATCATCATTCCTGATACAGCAAAAGAGAAACCGCAGCACGGTACAATTGTTGCAGCAGGTAACGGCACAAAGGACGAGGAGATGGTTCTGAAAGAAGGTGACGAAGTGCTCTACGGCAAGTATTCTGGTACAGAGCTTGAGGTTGAAGGCACAAAGTACCTTATCATGCGTCAGTCGGACGTTCTTGCAGTGGTTCAGAAATAATTAATAATTAATAACTAACAATTAATAATTAAGGAAATGGCTAAAGATATTAAATACAATATGGATGCACGCGACCTGTTGAAGAACGGTGTCGACAAGTTGGCTAACGCAGTAAAGGTAACACTCGGTCCGAAAGGCCGCAACGTGGTTATCGAGAAGAAGTTCGGTGCTCCGCAGATTACAAAGGACGGTGTGACCGTAGCTAAGGAAGTGGAGCTCGAGGACAAGTTCGAGAACACTGGCGCACAGCTCGTTAAGAGCGTAGCAAGCAAGACCGGCGACGACGCAGGCGACGGTACAACAACCGCTACAATCCTCACTCAGGCTATCGTAACCGAGGGCTTGAAGAACGTAACCGCAGGTGCTAACCCGATGGACTTGAAACGCGGTATCGACAAGGCAGTGGCTGCTGTCGTAGCACACATCAAGGCAAACGCAGAGATTGTTGGCGACAACTACGACAAGATTGAGCAGGTAGCAACCGTTTCTGCAAACAACGACCCAGAGATTGGTAAGCTTCTGGCTGACGCAATGCGCAAGGTGTCTAAGGACGGCGTTATCACCATCGAGGAGAGCAAGAGCCGCGACACAAACATCGGCGTAACAGAAGGTATGCAGTTTGACCGCGGTTATCTGAGTGCTTACTTCGTTACCGACTCTGAGAAGATGGAGTGCGTTATGGACAACCCGTACATCCTTATCTACGATAAGAAGATCAGCAGCGTTAAGGACTTGCTGCCTATCTTGCAGCCGGCTGCAGAGAGCGGACGCCCGATGCTCATCATCGCTGAGGACGTAGACTCTGAGGCACTCACCACACTCGTTGTGAACCGTCTGCGTGCAGGCTTGAAGATCTGCGCTGTGAAGGCTCCTGGCTTCGGCGACCGTCGTAAGGCAATGCTCGAGGATATCGCTACTCTGACTGGTGGCGTTGTAATCAGCGAGGAGAAGGGCTTGAGCCTCGACAAGGCTACACTCGACCTCTGCGGTTCATGCGAGAAGGCTACCGTTTCTAAGGACAACACCACTATCGTAGGCGGCTGCGGACAGAAGGACCTCATCGCTGACCGTGTTGCTCAGATCAAGAGCGAGATTGCAAACACAAAGAGTGCTTACGATAAGGAGAAGTTGCAGGAGCGTCTTGCAAAGCTCGCCGGTGGCGTAGCCGTTCTCTACGTAGGTGCTAACAGCGAGGTAGAGATGAAGGAGAAGAAGGACCGCGTTGACGACGCTCTCTGCGCTACACGTGCAGCAATGGAGGAAGGCGTTGTCGTTGGTGGCGGCACAACATACATCCGCGCTCAGAAGGAGCTTGCAGAGCTCAAGGGCGAGAACGCTGACGAGCAGACTGGTATCAACATCGTGCGTCGTGCTATCGAGGAGCCGCTTCGCCAGATTGTGAAGAACGCCGGTGGCGAGGGTGCTGTTGTCGTTCAGAAGGTTCGCGAGGGCGAGGGCGACTTCGGCTACAACGCTCGCAAGGACGCTTACGAAGACCTCCGCGCAGCAGGTGTCATCGACCCGGCTAAGGTGGAGCGCGTAGCTCTTGAGAACGCTGCTTCTATCGCAGGCATGTTCCTCACAACCGAGTGCATCATCTGCGACAAGCCAGAGGAGAAGGCTCCGGCTATGCCGATGGGCAACCCGGGCATGGGCGGCATGATGTAATCGGACCGAATCAGATTCTTTTTAAATAAACAAAGAGTCCCTATTCCGCAGTGGAGTAGGGACTCTTTGTTTGTGATTTCTTCGTAAATGTTTGGATATAAAGAAATTTATTGTTAGCTTTGCGTAGTGCAATATAGATACGAAAGGAGTTTTATGAAATATCAAGCTGTTAAATACAATAGTCGTGAAGAAGCTATGGCTGCATTTATAAAAATGCGCGATAGAAAGCGTGAATGGTTGAAGAAGACGGAAAACGAACTCAAAGAATTACGTGCAGAAGTAGAAACGCGATATGGAAATTCTTGATCTCAATCATTTGAATATTATTTCTCCATATGCATTATGGAAAACTGGAAGTAACGGCAATGAATATGCATTCCATACAGATTATGGAGTGCAATATCGCATTTGTTTTGACGTTAACCAGAGTATTTGGGAAAATGGAGCTTATGAGTTTGGTATTTATAACGATGTATGTGCTGAAAGTATCTTCCATTATCGCTGAAGATACAGTAAACTTTATAGCTCTTATCGTGAACCGCAATAATCCTAATATAGATCGCATTATTGATGATTTTGATGAATTCATTGGATTCTTTAACCATAAACCAGAATAAAAAAACAAACATTTTGAACCAACGGTATTTTTACCAGGTTCAAAATGTTTGTCTTATTATGAATCTTGTTATAGCGTGCTGTTCTTGAAGAATCAGATTTCTTCAACAATCTCTGCGATATCCTTACGCTTCTTCTCTGCACGCGGACAATCCTCGGCGATGTGTCCGATGGGGATGATTGCCACAGCCTCGAAGTCGGCAGAGGGGAAGAGACTACTCATGATGTCGGTATCGAAGTTGCACACCCAACAAGTGCCGAGGTTGCGCTCCGTTGCAGCGAGACACAGATGCTCGGTAGCTATAGCCACGTCGATGTCGCCGTGCTGCTTGTCGTCGTAGCGGCGTGTCCAGCACTCGCTGTTGTTCTTCATGCACACGATGTAGAGCGGAGCAGTGCGGAACCAATCGCGGTCGTACGCCTGCCAGAGCTGTTCCTTAGCCTCCTTGCTGCGCACCACGACAAACTTCCACGGCTGGCGGTTGACAGCCGACGGAGCCAGTCGGACGCATTCGAGGATATATGCCAAGTCGTCGTCGCTTACCGCCTCGTCAGTATATTTGCGTGCCGAGAAGCGGGTTTGTGATAGTTCGAGAATATTCATACGTTCGGCTTACTTCTTTGTCAGCACATACAGCTTGGCTGTTTCGCCCTCAGGCTCATTGCCGAGCGAGTCGGTCATAATTACGCTGCTGTTGTCCTTAACCTTGTAGAAGGTGTGCTCGCCGCTTGAGGGGCGAACAAGCATCAGTACGCTGTTGTCGAGAACCTGCAGCACGCCGTTTGCCTCGTCGTGACCATCCTTGCGGTCGATATAGTCCTGCTGCAGCTGATATGTGCTGTCGGCGTTGATAGTGAGCACGGTCTTGATGCCCGGGCAGTCGGCTGCAGGCAGTGTGCCCTCGTATGTGCCGGCAACGGCAGCGAGGTCTACGCTTTTGGCAGCTGTTGTGTCAGTTACGCTTGTCGAGTCGGTGTTCGCTTCGTTCTGTGCGGTGTTCTTGCCATTGCAAGACACCATCAATGCTGCAGCCAAGAGTGCAGCGTACATAAGATTTCTTTTCATATCTTTTTTTGCTTATCATTATTTGTGGCGCAAAATTACGTATTTATAATCAGATACTATCTGTTGGTGTTTTTAAAAGTTCTAAAAAGATATTAGGGAATGGAAAATTCCCCAAGAGCCGACTCTTGCAGAAAATAGAGCAAGGCGAAAGAAATATACTTGCCATACCGTTGCTTACATATATAAATAAGGCGTAAATAACTAAAAAGCGACATTATTCACAAATAAAAAGTTAGCATTATGGCAACAGTAAAAGTAAAGTTCCGTGCCTCCTCGGTGCTAGGAAAGGAAGGCACATTGTATTATCACCTTATCCATCAGCGCAGTCTGCGCTGGATTAGTACCGACTATCATGTCTTTCCTGACGAGTGGAACGACAAGAAGTCGGCTATCATTGTTTCTAACCGCAACAATCGACAGGCACATCTACAGCTAATCCAGTCGCAGACAGATTGGGAGATGAAGCAGATGCAGCGTATCATCCGTGATAAGGATGCAGAGGGCATCTCTTATACCATTGACGACATAGCCAAGGAGATACAGCAACTGCCATCGAGCCAAAGCGTATTTGCTTTCTTTCGCCAGCAGATAGTCAAGAAAGAGCAAATGCAGTGCATCGGCACCAAGAGTAACTATGTCAGTGCTGCCAACCGTTTCATGGAGTTTCGTGGCAATGAAGACCTTACCTTCTCACAAATGACAAGCGAGATGATGGAAATGTATCAGGCATGGCTATGGAACAGAGGTGTCGGACAAAACACTGTAGCGTTCTATCTGCGAACCCTCCGCACCCTCTACAACAAGGCGGTGGAAGCAGGGCAAGCTCCACCCAATGATATCTTTTCTCACGTGCAGACCGCTAACGTGAGAACTGCCAAACGTGCCATTACTGTAAAGGAAATTCGCAAGATAGAGAAATTGGACTTGCCAAGAGGTTTCTCCCTTGACAAGGCGCGAGACCTGTTTCTTATCAGTTTCTATCTGCGCGGAATGGCATTCGTAGATATGGCGTTTCTGAAGAAGACAGACTTGAAATGTAGTATGGTAAACTACAACCGTCGCAAGACCCACCAAAACCTCAATATAGAGTGGATGAAACCGATGCAAACCATCATCGACAAATATGCCGAGCAAACCAAGGACTCTCCTTATCTGCTACCCATCCTGACAGGCAAGGAATCCTCTCCATACACCGCATACCGCAAGGTGGAGCACAACACCAACTATAACCTGAAGAAAATTGGTGAGATGGTAGGCTTGAAGATACCGCTCACCACCTACGTGGCACGCCACACATGGGCAAGCGTAGCCTTGCACATGAACATACCGATAGCCACCATCAGCGAGGGTATGGGACACAACTCCTTCAAGACCACACAGATTTACTTACAGTCGTTAGACATGGCAACCATCAACGAAGCCAATGCACGGATTATAAGAAAAATCCGATTAAGCGAGTGCAATGAAAAATAGTTTTCAGATTGCTGAGCGTGAGGATTTTATCAAAAGATTTTAAAAGATTTGTAAATAAATGGTAGCATTTACACCATCCCGAAATGATGGGGGAAATGTTTAGCAAATTTCACGCTTTCTTCTTATAAAAGAGCAAAAACAGCCGAAACAAGTGCAAATCTGCCACTTGGAGAAATCATCCAAGGCAGATTTGCTAAACATTTGCGTGATTTTTTTAGAATGACTAACAGAAAATGATAAAATCTGACATGTAATCCAACTAATTTTCGTATTTTTGTAGCGAGTTTGCTCTTTTATAAGAAGAAAGTGTAACGAATGTAAAATACATATGCAAAATCTGTAATGTCTGATACTCATAAATGCGATTAAGATTATGCACGACAATAACAAATTGACTAGGCTTTCACAACTATCATGTATGGTTGTAGCTAATTACATAAAGTAGAGCAGAATTTATGAAACCGGATGGTACGAATTCTTTTTCTACAGCCGACGAGAAACGTGTTTCTCCAGAGGGCAACCACTTTACTGAGCCAGACGTAAAGACTGGTTCAGAGGTAAAGAAGTGTCTTCAATCGGACGGAACCACATGGTCGTATCTCTTTGTGCATCATAGCAAAGTGAAGGGCATGGAAGCGCAGTTGACCAAAGACGGTAGAACATATTTTGTGCATAAAACTATAAGGTATTTCAAGAGAATGGGCAAGCAGAAAGTGCAGCACAAAGAAATACCGACTGTCAGCGGACTTGTCTTCTTCCAAGGCTTTCCCGAAGAGATACAAACCTATCTTGACAAGAAATTCCCTCGCACTCATCTGTGCAAGAATTGTAGCACAGGCAAAGTGGCAGAAATTAAGGATTCACAGATGCGACCATTCATGCGTGTCAACGAGACAGAGCCTGAACGCATCCGTTTCCTGCTTAAACCATTCCATTACTATGCCCGCAACCGCATCCTGCTCCGTATCACCAGTGGAGAATTGGCAGGATTGGAAGGCTATGTCATCCGCATCAACCGAGATCGTCGTCTTGTGATGGATGTGGGTGGTATCAGCGTTACCATTGCAGGTGTCCATGCCGAGCACTTTGAGGAAGTGGAGCCAAACGGCACATCAATAACGGATACCAATCCATTCTACCAACGTAATCTGCAAGAGCGAGAAGCCATCATCGACCGCTACTTCCACCCAGTGAAAACAGCTAATGAGGTCGCTGTCCAAGCCGAAAATATCGACTACCTGCGAGAATATGTGTTGGCAGAGTTGGCACAAAAACGCATGGACATCAACAAGGCATGGAATACCTATACCTTTATCATCAAGGAGATAGGCTACTACTATGCCCCATTTATCGAGCAATTCAAGGAAAACCTCGACCCCATCATGCGTGAAGGAGGCAAGGTACTCCAAGAAATGGAAGGGATTATCAAAAGTCCTCATATTAGTCCTAACGACAAGACCAGATATGAGAATGACTATCAGGAGATATTGTCGCAATATGATTATCTGTTCTAAAAAGCAATATTATAGTTTCATTATATCACCCACCATGACCATGACCAGGAACTTGTGGCGCAAGATTATGGATGAGGTGAGCGTGAGCGAGGTGTTATAAAAAAATTACATGAACATAGTAAAAACAGAAATACAAGGCGTTCTCATTATAGAGCCACGCCTCTTCCGTGATGCTCGTGGCTACTTTTTTGAGAGCTTCAGCAAGCGAGAGTTTGAAAAGAAAGTTGCCCCAATTTTGGGACACAGTGTTCACTTCTGCCAAGACAATGAGTCTATGAGCAGCTATGGTGTCATGCGAGGCTTGCACTTCCAGTGTCCACCCTATACTCAGAGCAAGTTGGTACGTTGCGTAAAAGGTAGTGTGCTCGATGTTGCTGTTGATATTCGTAAAGGCTCTCCTACTTATGGCAAACATGTGGCAGTGGAACTGACAGAAGATAACCATCGCCAGTTCTTCATTCCAAAAGGCTTTGCCCATGGTTTCGCTGTTCTTTCAGAAACAGCCGTCTTCCAGTACAAGTGTGATAACTTCTATCATCCAGAAGCAAATGGAGGTATCAGCATTCTCGATGAAACTCTCGATATCGATTGGAAAATCCCAACAAAACATGCCAATCTCTCAGAGAAAGATACTAAGCATGCGATGTTGAAGGATTTTGATAGTCCGTTCGATATCAACGTGGGTTTATACTAATAATACGTAGCCTCCGCACCTTGCTTCCACAGGATGAGGACGGCAATGCCAATGTTGGCAAGGATTATCCGACTGTACGAATACAAGAACTGCGTGGTTCGTGCAACAGACAAAAGCAAGGTGGTAATCCAAGGCTTAAATGGCTATACCGTTGCCGAGAAGGAATGGACAACTGCTTGTTTGTTCATTGAAGGAGGAACCGAGAATTAAAGAATTTGGAAAATAATATTTTTGTCTATGGAAAAGGAATATAAAATAGAAATAGATGCAAGGATTTTGGAACTCCTTGGTCCCAATCTGTATACCAATATTTATTATGTTCTTGCAGAATTGATAGCCAATGCTTATGATGCAGATGCCCATAATGTGTATATCATTTCTGAAGAAAATGCGATACGTGTAGAAGATGATGGCAAAGGTATGTCATACAAGGAAGGCGGTATCTCCAAATACTTAGGCGTTGCCAAATTGTCCCGAACAGGCGACAAAGATTCTGTTACAGCTTTAGGTAGAAAGAAGATGGGGCGAAAGGGTATTGGAAAACTTGCAGCTTTGTCTGTTTCTGAGAATGTAGATATAATGACTGTTGCTAATGGTGAGAAATCAGGTTTTGTTTTGTCTCGCCATCCAGGACAAGGTGGAGTGTTGGTACCAATTAACGATGACGCAATATCATTTCAAAAAGTCCATGATCATGGAACAGCTATAGTAATGCGTAATCCTGAATATTCTCTACATAAAACAACAGATGCCATCAAGCGTAATATAGTTAATATCTTTCCTATGATTGATGCTGATTTTCGCATTCATATCATCAATGAAGACAAGAAAGATGTAGTGATAGAACGTCTTGATGATGTTTTTGCAAAAAGTTTGTGCTCTATCATAACTTTGGGTGATGATTATAAGTATTTGACTACAAAAGTAAAGACCAAGTTCTTGGATAAGCGAGATCGGCTTATTGAGGATAGAAATGCTTATTCTAAGGTTCTGAGAATAAAAAATAACAAAGGAGAAGAAAAAGACTATACGCTTACAGTCAAAGGTTGGATTGGAGCCTACGAGACAACCAAAGGACGAAAGAAAGATTCTTCTGATTTTCCTGACAATTTTATTTCGCTTTATGCCAATAAGAAGATGGGAGAGTTTAACATCTTGCCCAAAGTAGGTAAAAATGCTTTGAACGAGTCGTATGTTGTAGGACAGCTTTATGTGGATTTGTTTGAATTATCAGAATTGCCAGATATGGCATTGAGCAATCGGCAAGGTTATAAAAGCGATGATTTACGATATGAGACGGTCATTGAATATGTTCGCAAATTCTTGCTGCCAGAGATTCTTAATAAGAGAGTCTTATTCACATCTCTGAAAAATGCCAACGAAAAGAAAAAGCAATTGGCTGACCAGAAAAAGTTGGAAGACAAACTCAAAAGGAATGTTGATAATTTCAAGAAGAAGGCTGGGGCTAGTATTTCTAGCAAATTAAATCAAAAGAAAAATAATAATTGGAGTTCAGAGGAAGTTGAAAGCTTTGTTGATGAGGCGATAAATGAGAATATACCAAACTTCGGATTGAAAAGTAAAGTGGACAAAGCCAAAAAGAAAATTTTGATAAGTCAAACAGGTAAAGATAAAAATCTTTCAGACTTGGTCTATAATTTCTTACTTTATAATGGAATTCCTGCAAAGGAGATTATATATTCCAATTGTGATGATCAAGTTTCTAGAATACCTTTGGATGTCCCGATTTTTGATTATCTGAGAGACTTCTTTGTTAATAGCTATTCAGATCAAAAAATTTATGTGATTTTTGTGACAAGTGAAAACATTGTAAGTTCTTTTGGTACAATGGCAGAAATTGGAGCTGCTTGGATAACAAAGTCTGACCATAGCATAATCAATATCTCAGGTTTTACTCCCCAAAAGCCTCTTGATGATTCTGTTACTTGGCAAACAACTATCATGGATGAAGATGGTAATATATCTATGACAAAGCTTAATGCTGACCTTTTTTGTGCAAAGGTAGAGTCTGTTAGTACCAAGTTGGGCTATATTCCCAAAGATCGAAAAACGAACATGCTTAGGTTGTCAACTTCTATTAGTATAGTGAAATGAAGCGAAGAGGACGTAAACGCAAACCCTATAAAGAAATAGATGTCGTAGATTTGTTTTGTGGAATAGGCGGATTGAGTTTTGGTATGAAATCCAAAGGATTCCATATTTGCGGAGGGTTCGACTTAGACAAAACTTGTCGATTCGCCTACGAATATAATAACGACGCACCATTCTTTTATAAAGATGTCAAAGAAGTAACTAAAAAAGAGATTGTTTCGCTTTATCGTGAGAATTCCGTGAGAATTTTAGCAGGCTGTGCTCCATGCCAACCATTTTCTTCTTATGCATTTAAAAATAAAGAAAAGGATGCTAACAAGTATGACTTGTTGTATGAGTTCGGAAGACTGGTATCTGAAGTGAAGCCTGATATAATAACGATGGAGAATGTCCCAGCGATAAAAGCATTCAAGTTAAAAGATGTTTTGGGTGATTTTGTGGCATTGCTAAAGAGCAAAGAATATCATGTGTCCGTCAATATTGTTTTTTGTCCTCAATATGGTATCCCTCAGACAAGAAAGAGGCTTGTTCTTTTAGCTTCTCGTTTTGGTGAAATCAATTTGATTCCACCAACGATAACAAATTCCAAGGATTATAAGACTGTTTGGCAAACTATATCAGGACTTCCACATATTGTTGCAGGAGAAATGAACCATCAAGATCCCCTACATCGTTCATCCGCTTTAACCCTTTTGAATCTCCGACGTATTCAAGCAACGAGAGAAGGAGGCAGTTGGAAAGAATGGCCGGAGGAATTAAAACTTCAATGTCATAAAAATGAATCAGGAAGAAGTTTTGGTAGTGTATATGGCAGAATGAAATGGAATGAGCCAAGTCCAACGATGACTACTCAATGTACTGGATATGGAAATGGTCGATTTGGACATCCCGAACAGGATAGGGCTATTTCTGCAAGAGAGGCAGCCTTGTTACAAACATTCCCAATGTCATATAGATTCTTTGAAGATGAGGAACATGTTTCCTTAACAAAAGCTTCAAGATATATAGGTAATGCCGTCCCTCCGGTATTAGGAGAAGTTGTAGCACAAAGTATATTGGGACATTTAGAGGATTGCTATTAGGAAGTTCTGAATGTGATGAATGCCAAACAGAATAACACATAAAACAGTAAGCAGTAAGCACTCAAATTAGGGCTTAAATTAGAAAGAAGTAACTTCGCTGCTGAATTTAAAACATTTAATTATGTACAGCAGAGAAGATTATGGAAGATTTTAGTTATAGTATCAGATGAAGGCAATCTTCTACAGTAACGAAACCTAAATAGAGTATAAAGTTAACGCCCCTACATGTGGACACTTGCAAAAGTGCTTATGCAAAGGGCTATGCCCTAAATTGAGCACTAACGGAAGTCCGGAATCAGGTGTGCGCTTTATTTGCCTGATGTCCCACTTTGCCAATATTCGTAAGCACAATTTGGATCCAGTGGAGTATCTTTGTGATGTGTTCCGCAGAATCAAGAAAACTGCAAAGGACAAATTGGTAGACTTGCTCGCTCATAGATGGCAGCTAGCAACAGTTACTTCTTGGGCATAAATTCAAATGACTTTTTCTTAAAAGATAATAAAAAGTATTCACTTTAGGGCTTAACGTGCCCAAAGTGACCGCTTACGGATAAAAAGTGATTTAATAATTTTGTAAAAAATAGATTAACATGTTTTGTTTCACAACAACGCTAACTATACTAAAAGACTTTGCTAAATGGTTTAGTGAAGTCTTAGTTGATGTATCCAAAAGACCTGTTCTTAGTTCTTTGTTATTGTCCTTACTATTGTTGTTCTTGGTTTCATTATATAAGTATTACAATATCGTGAGGCCGACAAGAAAGGATTTTTGGCATCTTGTTGTTGAAATCCCGATAGACATATCTTTGATATTTTCTACAGTATTCATTTCTTTCAATGTACGTGGAGTCTCTTGGACATTTGTCTTTGCAATCTTTATGCCGACATTGATTTTTACATATGTGCAGTGTATGCTTCGCAGAACCTCTATTGAACAATTTCAGATAAATATGAAATGTTATCTGTGGGGGTTGATTGATTGGGTATTATGCTGTGTAAATTTATTTATCGTTTATTGTTTTTATTTAGCTTCAAAGCAATTTTGAAAAATGGAAAAATTTACGGATATTTTATCTTTGCTATCATTAATGATGAGCGTCATAACAATGGTAATTCTTTTATTTTACTTATGGGAAAGAAAAATTAGGCAAAAAAAGGAAGAAAATCCCAAGGTTCAATTGAGTTTGCAACGTGAAAGTGTTGAAAATGAAATTATAAAATTGAATGACAGGCTAACATCTGATTCCATAAATTTCTCAGATATAAATCATCTTTTTTTACAAGTGCCAAAGAATGAAATCGAAGTAAAAAATGAAGTTAGAGATGATTCGTTTTTTACAAATTTTGGTATAAATATTGATGATTACAAAGTTATCCCACATACTGTTTTCTGTTTGATGCCATTTAATCGTAATTACGATAAATTATATACAAATATCAGGTTAATTTGTGAGGACAATGATATTGAATGCCAAAGAAGTGATGAAGTTGTCGAACCTGGATTTATTTTAAAGCAAATATTAGAACTAATATTGCAGTCACAATTGATATTGGCAGTTATAGACGGACGTAATCCAAACGTATTTTATGAAATAGGAATAGCCCATGCTTTAGGTAAAACTGTCATTTTGTTGGCAGAAGATACAAAAGCAAATAAAGTATATGATATTTCTTATAATAGAATGATATTATATTCAAGTATGCTTGATTTAAAGAAGAAGTTAGGAAACGCATTAAAATCTATTCATTATGATGACTGAGGATAAAAGAAAAAGAATAGTAGAAGCTTTGGCACAAAGAATGTCACAGTTATGTTGTCCTATGTGTGGTAGTACTTCATTTTCTTTGTTGGATGGATTTAATATAGAAATTATACAAGAAGAAATTACTAAAATACAACTTGATGGAAGAACATTACCGTCTGTCACTTTTGTTTGTGAGCGATGTGGCTTCATTAGCCATCATGCAATTGGTGCTCTTGGACTTATGGATATATTGAAGAACCAAAATTGAAATAACTATAGCAGGCACTAATGGGTGGATGACCATGACAAAGATTCTGTACTATAAAAGTATAATGTATGATAATCCAAATCCTAGTTCAGTAAACTCTCAAATTAGGATTTAAATCAGAAAGAATTAACTTCGCTGCTGAATTTAAAACATTGAATTATGTATAGCAGTGAAGATTTGTAACCATTATCATCCGTGTCATCGGTGTAATCTGTGTTAGGTATATTTCGCATCCAACAAGTAAAAACAAATCATTTATCATATACAAAATGTTGAGTAGTACGCAAGTAATCATCATGGCTGGTGGCATCGGCAGCCGCTTCTGGCCAATGTCAACCTCCGATTACCCAAAACAGTTTATAGACGTGATGGGGGTGGGACGTTCCCTCATACAGCTCACCGTTGACAGATTGAAACCGATCTGTTCGGTAGAGAATATGTGGGTGGTCACCAACGAGAAATACATCAGCATCGTCAAGGAGCAGATACCTGACATGCCTACAGACAATATTCTCGCCGAGCCAGAGGCACGCAACACCGCCCCCTGCATTGCCTACGCTTGTTGGAAGATCCAGAAGAAGCATCCTGATGCCAACATCGTGGTGACACCATCCGATGCCCTGGTCATTAATACCTCGGAGTATCAGCGAGTACTCAGCAAGGCTTTGAGCTATACTTCCGATAAGAACGCCATCGTTACCATCGGTATTAAGCCAAGTCGCCCCGAAACAGGCTATGGCTATATTGCTGCTTTAGAACCAACATCGGTAGATGAAATCTACAAGGTAGAGGCTTTCAAGGAAAAGCCAAACCTGGAGACAGCCGAGCAATACCTTGCCACCGGCAATTACTATTGGAATGCCGGAATCTTCGTGTGGAACATTGACACCATTAGCCGAGCCATCCGCACCTTCCAACCCAAGCTTGCAGCCATCATGGATGAGATGGTACCGTCTTTCTACACCGACAAAGAAAAAGAGGTCGTAGGTCGACTCTTCCCCACCTGCGACAAGATCAGCATCGACTACGCCGTAATGGAGAAGTCGAAGGACATCTACACCCTCCCCGCCGAGTTCGGTTGGAGCGACTTAGGCAGCTGGGGTAGCCTCCGTACCTTGCTTCCACAAGATGAGAATGGCAACGCAAAAGTAGGCAAAGACATCCGCCTCTACGACTGCAAGAACTGCGTTGTCCATGCAGCCGACGAAACCAAGGTTGTGGTTCAAGGCTTAGACGGCTACATCATAGCCGAAAAGCACGGCCAACTTTTGGTTTGCGAGCTGAAAGAAGAACAGAGAATCAAGGAGTTCGGCAAATAATGTGGCGGAGGTATCCTGCCTCCGCCACACCAAGGCGAAGCAAACCATAGGAGTGGGTGTGTCCTAAATTGAGTATTAACCCAAAAATACAATATGACAACATATAAATATGAAGATAAAGAGCTTTTTGCTAATGAAATGGATGAAGTAGAGAACGTTTCTTATAGGGATACGATGATTAAATTTCATGCTTCTTCAACAGCTCCAGTTTTTAAAGCATACCTTGATAAAGATAAGAAATGTAGGCTTCCATACAATGACGATATTGTTTATCGTGTAGCATCAATAATTGCAGAGAATACATATGAAAACTTTACAAAATGTAGTTTTGATAGTTGCTTTGAAAGCCTTTTTAAGAAAGATTTGAGCAAAAAAGAACAAATACGTTTATTAAAGGGAGCTCAACTCACAGAAACTCAATTATTTTCTTTGTTCAGCTTTGCTGAAGAATGTGGGTATAAGTTTAGCCATTATAAATGGCGAGGCGATCCTAAGAGTGTAAAAGAAGAGAAACTGCCTTCATTTATGCATCTTAAAGATGATGGCTTTGTAGAATATGTTGGTGACACAACTTTAACAGAAGGTCAAATGCGAACAATCATAAATCAAGCAGATGTTTTGATTGCGAGAATATTTGATAATGGTATTCATTGGCATTGTTTTTTGCATACATATAAAGGTTTGAAGGGACAAGAATCTGGTGAACAAGGAAGTAGACCACACATACATTATCTTCCAGATTCTTTTGGAATATCAAAAGATGACTTAATAAAAATGATCAGAATGGGAAGATACCCCAATACACCTGTACATATCCCATTGTTGAATGATGTAACAGAGAAAAAGTAAATGTCAAATCGAACATTAGATGACAACAAGCGAATAACGAAGAATACTTTGCTTCTTTACTTCCGAATGCTCTTTATGATGGTTGTGTCGTTGTATACGAGCCGTGTCTTATAAAGGCATACACGATATCATCCACGTCAAGACGGGAAGGCTCATTTTGGTACAACTCTCTTGCCCAAGCAATAAGAATCTGACCGAAAACATGGTATATACGCCAAGCCTTGGTCTCATTGATATGGGTCAAAGTGGAACGTTGGATATACTTTATTCCATTCCGCTCGAATAGAGTTTGGAAGAGAGTGCAACCAGCGTTGCATCAATGCTGCGAAGACAAACTTGGTCAGTGAACTGCGCAAAGCTCATCACCATAAACAGATCTCTGCATTTGAACTCGATGGTATGTCTATTGCCATTGTATCACTTTACTCACTTGTCGAATTCATATCTTGGTATGAGCGACATAATCTGAGCGAATACGGTCTTTCCTTGATTCATGATTTCAGTCTCTTGCAATACAATTTGCAAAAGTACAAAATCAAATCTCGAAAAAATCAAATTCGTATAACTTATTGAATATAATCAATTTAAATAATGTCCAAGATTTTTTCTTTGGACAGCAGTGAAATATGATGAAAATCTTAATTGATGGTAGAAGCATAACACCACAAATTAGTGGAATATCGCGTTATACCTATGAGCTGATAAAAGGATATATACATGCATATGGTAAAGAAAATGTGTCTGTTATTTTAAACACTCAGATTGAGAACTTTCAATACAACTATATATTATGCAAATATCAACGACATGAGATAATCGATAATATAAAGTTCTCAAAATGGTTGTCACATCAAGAATATGATGTTTATCATTCTGCTGATTTGACAGGTCCTTTTTGGCATAAGAAAGGGGTAAAGCATATCATAACGTGCCATGATCTTATGTTTATAATTTTGAAAGACTTTTTCCGAAAGCACAATTTTAAACAAAGAGTAAAAAATTATAAAATAAAGTTATTCTTTAAATACATTGTTCAAGATGCAGATGAAATAATATCTGTTTCAAAAACAACCTGTAAAGACCTAAAACGAGTATATGGATGCAACTCTATTGTCGTGCCAGAAGGAGTGAACAAGATAGAACACAAAGCTACTATATCTTCATTCAAAGGCTTGACTAAAGATTCATTTTTTCTGTATGTTGGTTTGGGAGCGCCTCATAAGAATATTGATTTTTTAGTAAAGACCTTCCTTGATTCCAAATCTGACAAGAAACTAGTACTTTGTGGAAAAGGACATAAAGTTATCGATTCAGACCGCATTATCTATCCAGGGTGGATAAATGAAGACACTTTAGATTTCCTATATAGCAATTGTGCAGCTTTTATATTCCCTTCAAAATACGAAGGTTTCGGATTACCTATCCTCGAAGCTTTATCTTATCATTGCAAGGTATTTTCCTCCAATGCTGGTAGCTTAGGAGAGTTTTCTGACAAATATGTTCATTTCTTTAATCCATATAAAGAAGATGAACTTAAAAAGTTAATAGAGAATTGTGATAATTTTTCTATAGATAACGCAGGTATAGAAATGTATCTTCAGAAGTTCTGTTGGGACAATATTTGGAGCGACTATCATCACAAACATCTAATCAATCAATGAGTAGGAATTTATCTTTAGACTTGTTAAGGATCATGGCAATGTTCATGATCTTAATTCTGCATAGTATTGTCTTTATGGACATGTCAGATATATCATTTTCTAAATGCTTGTTATATGATACGGAAATAGCTCTATGTAGAAGTGGTGTTAATGTCTTTGTACTATTGACTGGTTACTTTCTTTGTAAGGATAACCAAAATTTCAGAAATATTTACACGCTTGTGGCAAGCATACTATTCTTCAACATTATCTTACTTTCTATAAAACAAATCTTATTGGGGGGGGTAACGTTGCACACTTTAATAACGTAAGCACTCAAATTAGGGCTTAAATTAGAAAGAAGTATCTTTGCTGCTGAACTAAAAACATTTGATTTATGTACAGTAGCGAAGATTTGGAAAGATTTTATTTCCAGTACCAGACGGAGGCAATGCCGAAGGGCATCTCTATTGAACAGTTCTGTTCACGCAACAAAGTACCTTATAATATATTCTACAAATGGTACAAGGATACACGCAACAAAATAGTGGAAGTGAAGGTGGATGGACTTTCTTCCTCGGTTCAAGAACAGCCGAAGAAAGAAGCCCGTCAGCAGGAACCACAGAAAGCAGGTCCAACATCTCTCGTTCGTATACTTGTGGAGCTTCGTATGACCAATGGTCTGCATGTCTCCCAGAAGAATCTAAGCTATCAGGAGTTGAAGCGGCTGATAGAGAAACTGGAGGGCCTATGCTGAGTGTAACAGGATTGAACCAGTTCTACTATCTCCGTGACTTTACGGATATGCGATGCAAGCATAGTCGCGTATTGTCCATCATACGCGAACAACTACACCGTGAGCCAAATGACGGGGATGTCTTTATCGTGATGTCACGAGACCGCCGCATCGTGCGGCTGTTCACATACGACAACCGTTCATACAGTCTGTTTGAAAAGAAGTTCGTATCGGGTTATAAGTTTATGAAAGTTGAGCGTGAAGGTGGTGAACTGGTCTATAGGATAGACTGGAAAGATGTTGTGTTGTTATTGGAAATTCCAATAGTTAAAACATTGAAAATCAGATAATTATGTTGCTTGTCTATTCGTTTTCTCATATATTTTCACTATCTTTGTAGTTGAAAATCAGAGCATTACGGATGAACGAACTGCAACATATCATAGAACAAAAGCAAGAGCTGTTGGCACGGGAGGCAATCTCGCGCCCGGCTGTTGATTACAGTGAAGGTATGACAGCAGAAGAACAGAAACGTTATATCAATTATCTTGCGGAACGTCTCGAAAAGGCAGACTTGGGATTACGTGCCCGTGATGCTGTGCTCCAGGATTTCCTGGACAAGCAAAAGGTATATGATGAACGCTTGTCCAAGCTTGATGACGTATTGTCTAAGGTGTCGTCTTTAGAGTCGTCGTTGAAGGAAAAGGAACGTAAATTAAAATCGGCAGAACGTAAGGTGGCAGACCTTACCGCCAAGCTAAAGTTTGCCGACAAGAACCGCTTCGGTGACAAGAGGCAGAAAGTAAAGAAGGCAAAATCAACAAAAGCAGAAGAGTCGGATCGTGGTAAAGACGAGGATGATTTTGACGGTACTTCATCTTCTCTTCCGGACAACTCCGTTTCCAAGAACGAGGCTTTTTCCAAAGGAGAGAATCTGTCAAAGAAGGATCGTGATTTGTCCAACCGTCCCGAAACATACAAGACCATGTGCGTTAAGGGACCTTCTGAAGAGTACAAGTCAGATGAGGCTAAAGTGCCAGGGCGAATCCTTGGCAAGAAGATGGTCTCTGTTTTCCACCTTGAGATGAATCTTGTTGAGAAACGCTTCGAGATGGTGCATTACGTGGAGAAAGGCAAAAAGCCGAAGTGGGGTTATTTCCCCAAAGCAGGGAATCCTGAATTTGTGACGAACTTCGAGGGAACAAAGGCAACCCCTGAGTTTCTACAGGCAATAGCCTACGAGGTGTATGTGAAGAACGTCACATTCGGGCTTCTCCATCAATGGCTGACGGATATGGGGATGACCATTTCTGCAAATACGCTGCGCAATTGGTTGAAGAAAGGCAAAGTTTATCTTGACAAGCTCGTTGAGTCACTGAAGGAAGTAGCGTTGGAGAAAGACTCCATCGTGAACTGTGACGAGACCTGGTGCAAGGTGCGCAAATACGACCACTACAAGAAATGTTACATCTGGGTACTTGTGAACAAGGCAGAGCATGTGGTTATCTTCTTCTACGACAATGGTTCCCGTGGACGTGATGTGCTTACAGACTTTATCGGTGATGCAGAATTGAAGAGCATCATGTCTGACGGCTACAATGCCTATACCTTTATCGGTAACGAGTTGAAGGCAGCTGAGACTCCCAATTTATCCAAGACAGACCATCAGGTGTGTCTTGCACATGCGCGTGCCAAGTTTGTGAAGGCAAGCGAGCAGGCTGGCGACAAGAATGCCGATATCTTCATTAAGTATATAGAGGATTTGTACAACTTGGAACGCCAGTATACAAAGGACAATCTTACTGACGAGGAGAGGGGGAAACAACGTCAAAGTCTTGAGACGAAAGGCATCCTGATAAATCTCCGCACTCATCTCGGTATAGAGAAGTCCAAGGATCCTGCGACTGTTACTCCTTATTTGCAGAAAGCGTTGAACTATCTGGATACATTTTGGACAAACCTCTTTACCTATATAAAGGATGGAAGTTATCCGATAGACAACAATGCAGCCGAGCGTGCAGTCCGTCCTCTGACGACCCAACGAAATAGTATGCTCCACTTTGGCAGTGATGATGGAGCGAAGATGGCAGCCACTTATCACAGTATAATAAGTACGGTGAAGCTGCAGGGTCGGTCGGCGTGGGATTACCTTGGAAAGTTTTTTGTTAACATCTTTAACGGTTGCAGAGATTTTTTCAGTCTGCGGCCAGGCAATATCGGATTGGCGACATGCCAATAGTTAATAAACAAGTAAAATTTTTAACATCTCAATATATAGGTACTTGCAAAAGTGCCTATACAGAGGGTTATGCCCTAAATTGAGTACTAACTTTAATAACATGTCTTTCACCATTTAAATATTGGTTTATTAACTGTTATATTGGTCTTATGTTATTGGCCCCATACATTATAATCGCTATAAAGGATATGCCTCACAAGACATTTGACATGCTTGTGTTGATCCTTACATTAACAAACGTTTTGTTGGGCCGACTTATAGGTACGGCAGATGGTTTCTCTCTTTTATGGTTTATAAATCTCTTTATGATAGGACAAAGACTAAGAAGAACATCTATACAATATTCACAGAAAAAAATAATATTGTTGTTGATTGCTTCCATTACATTACATGTTATAGGGAGCTTTATACTATTGAATAATATTGGGATTTTAGATTCATATAATGTTGGTATATCAGGTGTTTATTCAAATATTTTCTGTCTAACAACATCTGTTTGTTTATTTCTGTTATTCAAGCAAAGTTCTTTAACTTTAACAGCTCATAGTAAAATCCTTTCATCCTTTGCTCTTAGTGCTTTTGCTGTATATTTGATTTCAGGAAATTTCATTATAAAACCTGGAATTTGGGAAATATGGAACAGCCTATTGAATTATACAAATACGAGCAACAACATGATGGCGTTTCTCTCAATGCAATTGTTCTTTTGTTCATTACTATTTATCGTATGTGTTATAATTGACCGACTTCGTCTGTTTGTATTTAATCTGCTTAATATTGATAGATTTATCTATCATTTAGATTTGCAAACAAACAAGTTGTTAAATTTCGTAGTAAATAAAATATGAGAAAATGAAACAACGTAATCCTACAATTGATTATATCAAGGCAATAGGAGTTATTGGAGTAATGATTATGCACCTTCATCCCCCTATTCGTTATGTCGCTCCCATAATAACAAATTGCTACATTCCATTGTTTTTTATTTGTTCTGGTTACACGACATCTCAAGATAAAACAATTAATCTTAAAAGGAAATGCTCTTCATTGATGTTTCCATATATTTTTTATTATTTGCTTTTCTTTATTCTTATTCTTCTTGGTGTTATTGAGCCTACGAGATATGAATTTATTGGCTTTTTATATTCAAGAAGTGAAGTTGCAGGAATTAATCTTCAATCGTTAAGCATTGGACCTTCATGGTTTTTATCTGCTATGCTATCAACTTTTGTCTTTTATAAGGCTATGAGTTATATAAAAACATCTATACTTTCAAAAGCCATGTTAACAGGAACATTAGGTATGTTGATAGCATATTTCTGTAAGATTAATCTTCCATGGAGTCTTGAAAATGCGGCGATGCTCCTATCTTACATATATATAGCAGACAAATGCTAAGACCTCTTATTAATAATCAACAAAAGTCTATGTGGATTTTTGTTCCTATACTGATTTATGTGCTTTTGGCCATATACAATGGTTATGTTAGCATTAGCCTATCTGAGTATGGGCGAAATATAGTTTTGTGTTATGCTCTACCAATATTGGCTTTTGGGATATTATTTAAAATTTTACCTCCCCCAATTTCAAATTTCAACAATTTGAAATTATCCAAGCTCGGCTCTTATATTGGAAAAAATAGTCTAACAATATTCATGAGTCATATGTTATTTTATTATATGTATAAATATGTTTTTGACAACAATGTGTTTAACGGCTTTTACATTTTTCATAAACATCATTTTCTGCTACAGGGGCTTGTGGTATTTTTAACCGTTATCTCTACCATCTTAACATGTAAGTGGCAAAGTCTGCAATTGGAAAATATTAAAGCATTTATCTCTAAATATGGAAGCTCAGACAAGTAACAAAATGTTAATTAAGAATTCTCTGTTTCTATATTTCAGAATGTTTTTCACAATGCTTGTATCAGTATATACAAGTCGTGTCATTCTGCAAGTATTAGGAATTGAAGATTATGGATTATATAATGTTGTAGGAGGCGTCATTGTTATGTTCAGTTTTATGAACATGTCAATGACCACTGCTACGTCACGATATCTTAATTATGAACTAGGCTTAAAGACATCCTCGTCTGACAGTCTTAGAAGAGTATTTTCCACATGCCTTGCTGTTCACTTAACAGACGCTATTATAGTGCTTGTTTTATGTGAAACTGCAGGTTTATATCTGTTGTACAATTCAATGCAAATACCAGCAGACAGGTTTGATGCCTGTTTGGTTGTCTTTCACACTTCGTTGGTAGCTTTGTTTTTGGGAATACTTTTCACACCTTTCAATGCTGCAATAGTTGCAAATGAACGCATGAATGCTTTTGCATATATAAGCATTATAGAGGTGATATTAAAATTAGCCATTGTTTACTTGCTTTGTGTTATTAATGCTGATAGATTAATAGTATATTCATGGCTATACCTTTTCGTTTCAATCTCTCTCTCATTTGTTTATGTTATATATTGTTGGCGTAAATTTCCCGAAACACGGAAATTGGTAAAAATCACAAAAGATAAATACATTTCAATTTTCTGTTTTGGAGGTTGGAATCTGTTTGGAGATGGTGCTTATGCGCTTTTTAGCAATGGTATAAATATTTTATTGAATATGTTTTTCGGCGCAACCGTAAATGCTGCAAGAGGAATAATGGTTCAAGTAAATGGTATCGCTATTAAGTTTACTCAAAGTTTTCAAACTGCGATTAATCCACAAATTATAAAAAGTTATTCAAGCAATAACATTGAACGCATGTGTAATCTTATTATGTTAAGTTCAAGGTTTACGATGTTTGTTCTTTTAATAATCATTGTACCTTTATTTGCCTATATTGATGAGATTCTTGTCTTTTGGTTGAAAAATGTACCTCCATATACAGCCATATTTGTACGGCTTATGTTGATGATAACAATTTTTGATGCTCTCGGTAATCCTTTGACGAATGCTGTAAATGCAACAGGTAATAATAAAATATATCAAATTTTAATAGGTGGCTCAATGTTAATGATATGCCCTATAGCATATGTTTGTCTAAAAATTGGATGCCAACCTTATGTTGTATTCATTGTTCATTTGGTCATTGGATGCATAGCCCATTTCCTTCGATTGATCATCGTAAGAGGAAAAATTGGTTTTCATATTATGACATATATATCAGAAGTAATGGTTAAGAATATTATTATCCTGTTTGTTGTTTTAGGACTTTTCCTATTCTTTAAATCACATATTAATATTTTATTAGGAATTCCTTTATTACTTATTGTTACCATTGTCTGTATTTTTTTCATAGGATTAGTTCCAAGAGAAAGAAATAAAGTTTTATCATATATAAAAAATCGAATATGAAAAGAAATATCATTGTTTTAATATGGGTCGTTCTATTAGGATATAGAATAAATTTAGTTGGTTCTATATCATTGACAGAACTATATGTTATCATTCAAATACCAGTCTTATGGAAATGGATGAGCAAATCGCATTTTATAGAGCTGACGAAATTGCGAAATCTCTTTTTATGCTTATTTGGTTGTCAATGCCTTTCTGAATTTGTTTTAGGCAATAGTGTGCAAAATGCAGTAAAGGGTTTAATGATTACTGTTATGGCATTTTTCGTTCTTTTGTTTTTTATGCGCGAGATTATAGGCAGGAAGGTCTCTCTCATTATGATCCCTTTGGGCATGATTATCTCTCAATTATTATTTGGAGACCAGTTCGGGTTTGCTGAATCTGGTGACGAGAGTGTTTGGTTCAAATTTTATGTTGTACCGTTGGTTATGAATGGAGCTTGTGTTCTATTCTTACTAAATAAAAAATGGGTGAAAAGAAATGTCGTTCTTATATTTTTATGCTCATCCATATTAATGATGGCAGGAGGTAGTCGTACTGGAGGTTTTACAATGCTCTTGTCTCTTATGCTATATTTGGCTGTTAAACGAACAAAGCAACTATCATGGTCGAAATTGCTAAAAGCTTTAGTGCCAATATTGATTATTGCTGAAATTTTCTATGCGTTTATTTACGTTCCCAAGGTGAAGTCTGGAGAATGGGGAAGTGAACAGAATCGTATTCAAATGGCTACGATTGACTATTCTAAGAATGCCTTAATGCTGGTAATGGCTGCAAGAACTGATTTTTTTGTTAGTTTGACAGCTTTTATGGATAAACCTTTATGGGGGCATGGGGCATGGGCAAAAGACGAAAGTTTAGAGTATGCCATGCTCTTTGCGCAATTGACAGGAAAGGATGAAGACAAAGTAGTGTCTAGTGCGGATCATTGGGGCGTACCTTTGGTTCCTTGTCATTCGGTATTAGTTGCTATGGGAACAAGAAATGGTATTCTTGCATTTGTTTGTTTCTTTGCTATTTTCTTATTTGTTTATAAAAAATCTTTCTTTGTGTTGATGAAACAAAAAACACCATATATCAGTTATCTTGTAATTGCTTCTATTCAAGCAGTCTTGTTTTCACCTCCAGCAATTCTAAAAGGAAGTATAGCGGTGATGTGGGCGGTTTTGTTGGCTTTCTATTTTATTGAAACTAAATCAAATAAAAATGAAATTATCCGTAGTAACTGTAACTTATAAATCTAATATAGAGGAATTGGATTTATTCATAAAATCATTCTTTAAGTATAATGATATAGGCAATAGTGCAAGTCTTATTATAGTAGATAATTCCCCCTTGGATTATCGTGCAGTTCAGAATCTTGTTGATTCTCAATATAAGAATATGGTTAGTTATATTGCTAATCCTACCAATCCTGGTTTTGGTGCATCAAACAATATTGGTTTTAAATATTTGCCTTCTGATTATGTTCTTTTTATAAATAACGATGTGGAATTTTTGGAACCTGTTTTTCTAAAGATAATCTATGAGTTTGAGCAGAATCCATCAATTGGTTGTGTTGGAGTCCATCAAAAAGGAGGAGCACCATCATTTTTCAATAAAATGACGGCTCCTAAGCACGTTCAAATGTGTACGTTCGATGATAAGGTTCATTTTATTTCTGGCGCATTTATGTTTTTCAGTTCGGATGTGTTTAAGCAAATTGGAATGTTTGACGAAAAATTGTTTATGTATTTAGAAGAATTTGATTTGTCTGAAAGATTAATACAGAATGGTTATTGCACAAAATTCTTGGAAGAACTTTCTTTCTTGCATAAGGTGGGTAATAGAAGGGTTGTAAATAAAAAGTTGTGGATAATTGGCACTCATTCTTTTTGTCATATATGTAGAAAGTATAATCTTAATCCTTTCTCATATATAAGTGATAGTAAACGTACTTTTGCTAAGTTCTTTTTTTACAATATTTTTGTTCTTCATTGGAAAGAGGCTTGTAAAGTATGGAAAGTTTATTATATTAGAAAAAAAATAATTCAAAAAGAATTTGAAAAAAAAAAATAGTGATTTTGCACTTGCTTCTTGAATTTACGGTGAATTTCAATTAATATTAATTGTAAAAATGTTGAATCAGATAGAATTATGTTCGGCTTCGAATTGTACTCAATGTGGAGCTTGTATAGAGCTTTGCCCTCGTAAAGCAATAAGTTTTTCACTTCCTGATAAAAATGGTGATAAATATCCGTTTATAGATGAGCTACGTTGTATCCAATGTGGTATTTGTCAAAAAGGATGTCCGCAATTATCTCGCTATATGATAGGGCAAGAAAAGAATTTCTTACCGAAATACTTTGCGGGATGGAGTAAGAAACATAGATTAAAAGGAAGTTCTGGAGGCGTTTTTTGTGAATTGGCAGAATGGGCTATAAATAACAATGGATATGTCTGTGGGGCAGGTTTTGATAACAATGGAATTTTAAAACATCAGTTGGTTAATCAAATGTCACAAGTCAAGCCATTGTTAGGGTCGAAATACACAACGAGTGAAGCCCATGCTATATTTCCTTTGTTAAAGAGTAAATTAAAGAAAGATAGACTTGTGTTATTTGTCGGGACACCTTGTCAGGTTGCAGGCTTAAAGAGTTTCTTGAAATTAGATTACGATAATTTGATTACTGTTGATCTCGTTTGTTTTGGATGTCCTTCACAAGAAATATATCAAGCATATATAAAAAAGATACCAACGAATTCTCCGATAGTGGGTTACAAATTTAGAAGATTGGATAGCAATAGGCCTGACAACCAAATTCTTTTGGCAAATGGTGTTTGTAAGCATATTTCTAATAGGTATTATACATATATCGATGGCTTTGTTCGTGGGTTATGTATGAAAAAGGCTTGTTATAATTGCCATTATAAAAATCTGAATAGGGTTGGTGATATTACATTGGGTGATTATCATACCATAAGAAGTGAGAAACCTCTATTGAGAGCAAAGATTAGTAAAGGGGTGTCGCTTATATGCGTAAATACACAAAAGGGAGAAACTTTTCTTAGGCAGATTTCAACACATTTTGAATTGTTTGATAAAAGCTATAGTCAAGCTTCAATGACTAATGTCTCATTGAGGGAACAGTTGGAAATGCCGAGCTCTCGTGATGCTTTTTGCGCTTCTATGTATAGCAAGAGTATAAGTTTGGAAAATATTAATAAGCAATTTGGATTGTATGGATTAAAGTTTAGTTGGGTTCGATTTAATCCACTTTTTATAAAAATATTAGACTTTAAAAAAGATATCATTCAATTAATAAATTCTATAAAATGAAAATAGGAATAATCACTTTTACAATTGACAATTTTGGAGCGCAATTGCAAGCATTTGCGCTTCAGCATAAGTTGTCTTTATTGGGCTATAATGCAGAAATATGTGATGTGAGCATAGAGCCTGCATCCAAAGAAATTAGAAATAATGCTAAAAGAAAAGAATGGTTGCGTTCTCTTATGAGCAGAGATTTCTTGAGGACAATACGTCGTATGACTGATAAGGCGTTAAAGCGAGTTGATAGACGTATCAATAAATCTGGGGGGGGGGTAGGCTTTAAAGAGTTTAAGTTGTCATTATTAAAATGTTCTCCTGTATTTTCTGCCGATTATATACGCAAAAATCCTAATTTATACGACGTGTATATTGTTGGCTCTGATCAAGTTTGGAGTTATGGGATGAGTTCAATCTTGGATATTTACTTTCTTAATTTTACAAAGAAACAGAGCATATCTTATGCTGCAAGCTTTGGGGAGGGTGAAATTCCAAGCAATCTTAAAGTACAGTATTCGGAATATTTGAGCCATTTGGATGCAATAAGTATTCGTGAGCGACAAGGGGTTGGTATAGCTCGGAATTTAACAACACACGATATAGTGAAAGTCGTTGACCCAACATTCCTCTTAAGCAAATGGGAGTGGGAGAAACTTTTTGATAACACTGTTTTGCCAGACCAACCTTATGTCTTTGTTTATGATTTGATAGATTCAAACTATCTTACGGATTATGTGATATGGTTGTCTAAAAAGGATAAGTTAACTGTGGTTTCTGCTTCCGGTAAAACCCCGCAACAGTTCTTGGCTCTTTTGGCACATGCAAAACACATCGTTACAACTAGTTTCCATGGTTCCGCTCTGTCTATAAATTTCGGGATAAATTTTACTACAATATGTAGATCTTCCAAATCAACAAACTCTAGAATTGTAGATATTTGTGAAGATTTTGGACTTTCTGATCATGTTTTGATGGAGGGGAAACCTTTTATGATTCCATCTGTTATTCAATATGATAGATATAAAGAACTTTTGGATGCTCAAATTCGAGATTCTTTAAAATTCTTAGTGAATAATATTAAAATTAAAACAAAATGTCAATAGAGCGTTTAGGATTTGTTGCATGGATACGTTGTTATTGTTACAATAACGCTTATCTCTTGCATTTGAAAAGAAAATATCGTAAGTGGAGCAACTTGTTGATAGCAATGTCTTCACCTTATATATTATTAAGGTGGGTATTTGTTGCTTTTTACGAGGTCGTCATTGGTGAGTGGATTGTTTCTCGCATGATGAAAAAAGATAGCTTGCGCCATTTCAAGTATGAATTGGCGATGGTTTCCATTTCAAAGAACGAAGGTCCTTACATCCAAGAATGGATAGAGTTTCATAAACTTGTTGGCTTTACAAAGTTTTATTTTTATGACAATGAGAGTGATGATGACACTCTTGATGTACTGAAACCTTATATAGATAGTGGGCTAGTAGAATATACGCTTATCAAAGGAAAAGGCAGGCAACTTGATGCTTACAATGATGCGATAGTTAAGCACAAGGATGAATGTAGATGGATGGCTTTTCTTGATATGGATGAATATCTTATGCCGACTAAGCCTTTCGAAAAAATATACAATGTAGTTTCTGAACTCATTTCAAAGGCAGGAAAAGGCGCGGCCGGTATTGGCGTGAACTGGTGTATATATGGCTCCTCGCATTTAAATAAAAAGCCGGAAGGCTTGATAACAGAGAATTTCATTTATAGAGGAACCGAAAAAGATTGGGGAAACTACCATATTAAGACAATTTGCAATCCTCGTTTGGTAAAGAATTATATTTCTCCACATTATCCTATTTACAAGCTTGGAGGATATAATATTAATGATTCTGACGGAAAACGTCTTTGGGGATGGTTCTGTCATGATGTGAAATGGCAGAACTTACGCATTAACCATTATTATTGTAAATCGAAGGAGCAATACATTCAGAAAATCAGCCGTGGGTTCGGTGATAGAGTCGGCGAATACGACATGAAGCAGTTTAATGATTACGACCTTAATGATGTCAAGGACGAGTCGATGTTGGTGTATGTAGAAAAATAAAAACAATATTATATGAGAATAGTTTTTTGGCAAAATTGCCTTAGTCCTCATCAGTTGCCATATATTGCTCATCTGATGGATGATAAACGTGTTGACGAAGTTGTTGTTGTTGCTGATGAAGCTGTTAGCGAATCTCGAAAAAACATGGGATGGAATGTTGGCAACTATGTTGGTTTGGAACGTTGTGGCATTGTTATGCACCCAAACGATGATGAAATAAATGCTCTTTTTAGTCAGCGACAGGAGGAGAGTTGGCATCTCTTTTCTGGTATTCATGGATTTCCTTATTTGTTTCATTGTCTTGAAATTAGTCTTGGATATAATGTAAAACGTGGTATGATAACCGAATTGCCCAATACTTTTGCCTTTGGTAGAAAGAATGGTAAGCCATTGTGGTTGCATAAGCTTCGTTTTTTCTTGCAGGACAGGACTTACGCTAAACATATGGATAAGGTTTTTGCTATGGGTAAAAAGGCCGTTAGTTATTTTCAATCAGTAAATAATAGTTGGGATGTATATCCATTTATGTATTGTACACAACCACAGGAAGGCACGTGCTTTCCAGTAGGACAGGGGGCGACGAAATTTATTTTCGTCGGTAGTCTGTCCTACTGGAAAGCACCTACGGCGCTTTCCAGTAGTTTAGCTTCTTGCTTGAGAAAAAATGAAAAATTCAATGGCATTTTGACTTATGTGGGAGATGGTGTTCTCAGAACGCAACTTGAGAAGTATATAAAAGATAATGACTTGCAAGACCATGTCGTATTGGCTGGTTTCCAATCGCAGACTGAAGTTCCCCGATGGATGCAGAAGAATGATATCCTTGTACTCCCTAGTATATATGATGGTTGGGGAGCTGTAGTCAATGAGGCTTTACAAGCTGGATTGTATGTCGTTTGTAGTGATGCATGTGGAGCTGCGGATTTGTTGAATGACGAAAAACTAGGAAAGGTCTTTCGTGCAGGAGATGCTAACGAATTGTCTGAAATAATGTCATGGTGTAATGACAATATTTCTGTTATTAGGAACGATGCAGATTGGCGTAGACAGTGGGCAAAAGAACATATAAATGGTGTTGTGCTGGCAAAGTATATGGTTGATTGCTTGTGTGAAGAACCTACGAACCTTCTATATTGATAAATCCTATGAAAATCATTCACTATATCCCGAGTATCGACCGCACGGCGGGCGGTACTTCTACTTATATACAAGTTCTTGGCAAAGAATTAGGCGAGTAGACCGAGTGGACAAATTATAGTAAAAAGCAACTATTAGAAGCGTTAAAACAATGACTCAATATCTTAGTGACAAATTACGGGTGCTGTCTTTGGTTTCCATTATCCTCGTTCTCTATATACATTCTGGTTTTCACGCTGATGAGATAGAGGGGATGGTGATGAACGACAGAGTGCAGGAGTTCGTGTCGGGGATGATGGGGCGATGTGCCGTTCCGTTGTTCTATGTGATTTCTGGCTACATGTTCTTTCTGAAAGTACCTGATGGAATGACATCTATCTATGGAAAGATAAAGAAGAGAGTTAGGACATTGGTAGTGCCTTATATCATCGGGTGTCTGTTCTTTGTTGGCTTTGGCGTGCTTATGGCGGTATTGCCGGGTGTATCGAAGTATATGAATAGTTCGGTGATGCCTCTGTTCTCAAAGCCGATAGGAGAAATTCTTCGTTCTATATTCTATGATGCAGGAAACGGAACCCCTTGCGCTTTCCAACTATGGTTCTTGCGTGATTTGATATTGATTGTTGCGACATCTCCATTGTGGTATCTGTGTCTGAAACATCTGAAATGGGGATTTGTTGCAGTCGTATTCGTGCTGACATATTTTGATGTGCCTCATGTTCCATTCTTGTCCCTGTTTTGGTTTGTCTTAGGCGGACAGCTGACTAAGGTAAAAATAGAAATGGGGGAGGATGGTAGAACTAAAGTAGCGATATTTGGATTGTGCTTATTCTTAATAATATCAATAATACAATTGTTCTTTCCTGATATAATTGATTGGGGGCTGTTGCGTATTCCAATAATCCTGCTTGGAATTATTGGGGCTTGGGGATTATACGATGTGGTTTTGGGAAAGGATTTCAGCCTGTCGAGACATCAATGGCTTGGCATTGCTTGTCAGTTTACTTTTTTCATATATCTCTTCCATGAACCTACGCTTAATATTGTTCGCAAATTGATAGTCGTCGTATTGGGCAAGAATGAGTTCGGGTATATGGCTTCTTATCTCATTTCTCCTTGGATATTCACGGTTTGCGCCGTATTTGCAGGATTACTGTTCAGAAAGTATCTTCCCAGAGTGTATGATGTTTGCACAGGGGGAAGATGAAAAATCTTTTATTTTAAAATGAAAATCATTCACTATATCCCGAGTATCGACCGCACAGCAGGCGGTACTTCTACTTATATGCAGGTGCTTGCTAAGGGGCTTGGCGAGTTGGTAGAGGTGCATATCATTACGCATGCCTCGGAGAATCCGTTGGCGATGGAGAACTGTACGGTGCATTATGTACCGGAGTATAATCCGTTCAAGGGGGCTTGGCGGAAGAGAGTCGCCGAGATGATGGAGGTGGTGAGGCCCGACATCGTGCACGTGAACTGCTGCTGGATGCCGGCATGTGCTGCAGTTCAGCGTATTGCCCAGAAACGAGGATTCAAGGTGGTGCTGACGCCGCATGGCATGCTGGAGCCTTGGATTGTGAAGCGTCACTATTGGACACGTAAGGTGCCGGCTCTGCTGCTTTATCAGAAGGCAGCGGTGCGGAAAGCAGACTGTATTCAATCAACTGCGGAGAGTGAGCGCGACAATCTCCTGAAGTTGGGTTATAACAAGAACATCAAGGTGGTCAGGCTCGGCATTGATGCTGACGGCATAGAAATGAAGAAGTCTTGGAAGAAGACTCGTCAGATATTGTTCCTCTCTCGTGTGCATGTTAAGAAGGGTATCAATTTCCTCATTGAGGCGGCAGCGGCGCTGCGCTCTGAACTGCAGGGCTACAAAATATTGGTGGCTGGTGAGGGCGATGCCGACTATGTGGCTGAGATGAAGAGGATGATTGCCGATAATGGTCTGCAGGACATTGTGCAGCTTGTCGGCGGCGTGTATGGTGACGAGAAATGGCGACTGTTCCAGACTTCCGACTTCTTCGTGCTGCCTACTCACTCCGAAAACTTCGGCCTTGCCATTGCGGAGAGTCTTGCTTCGGGCACGCCGGTAATCACTACCGTGGGCACGCCATGGAATGACCTTAACGATGCAAACAGCGGAGCATGGATAGAGATTGGTACGCAGCCACTGGTGGAAGCGCTCCGCAGGTTCCTGGCTTTATCGGACGAGGAACTCGAAGCGATGGGTCGCAACGGGCGCAAGCTCATCGAGGAGAAATATTCAGCCCACGTGATGGCAAAAGAAATGATGGAGGTGTATGAGACACTTATCCCGAATCTCCCGAATGGGTATTGAGTGTAGTTTAACGTTTTTAGTTGACTACTTTCAGTCTTAATTGTAAAGTTGGTTGA
>OGIV01000101.1_pt1 | contig 71904 bp, 55 predicted proteins | sample 1571861 | NCBI WGS metagenome assembly OGIV01 (sample SAMEA2582099, study PRJEB24529) | metagenome | biome: Human gut stool | place: China | collected 2011 | reverse complement strand
ACCAACGACCCCGAGATTACAAATCACGTGCTCTGGCCAACTGAGCTAAAGAGGCTTGTTGCACACCGACATAAGCCGGAAAGCGAGTGCAAAGTTACGCAAATAATTTTATCTCCAAAACTTTTCTCTATTATTTTTCAAAAAAAATCTCTTTTTCGCGTTTTTTATTCCGCAACATGCCCTGCACAATCACCTGCCACCAACCGACAGCCGGGCGGCGTCACAAAGACACCGCCCGGCTTCTCTCGTTTTCACACCTTAATATATTATTTCTTCTCTTTAAGTTTCACCAATTGACGGTCGAGCGCGTCGATTGCCAAATCAACCGCTTCCTCAAACGTGTCGGCCACCTTCGAAGCAAACAAGTCCTCGCTGTTTGGCACTGTCAGCTTTATGGAAGCCTCCTTATTCATTGCGGTTTCCGGTTTCACCACTTTCAAGGTCACGTCAAAACCAGTGACCGACTCATTACGGCGCGCCAATTTCTGCGCCTTCTTGTTGATGAACTCTTCCAATTTTGCAGTTGCATCGAAATGGATGGCTTTAATTCTGATTTCCATTTTACCCTCCTTTTTTTAAGGCTCTTGGATGAGCATGTTTATAATTACGTTTCAGTTCGCTGTATGTGATATGAGTGTAGACCTGCGTTGCCGCAAGCGACTCATGTCCCAACAATTCTTTCACACTGTTGATGCCGGCTCCGTGGTTGAGCATCACCGACGCATACGAATGGCGGAGCGTGTGGGGCGAACGCCGCCCGCTGGTAACCGCCGACAGCGTCCGGCTAACCACGTTGTAGACCAGCTTGTCGTAGACCGGCGCGCCTTTTGCTGTCAGAAAGAAGGCGTCGTTGCCGGATGCCGACAACTTAGCCCTCAGAGGCCGGTACAGTTCTATCAATGAGCGCAGCTCTTCGCAAAAAGGCACTATTCTGTCTTTATTACGCTTTCCATGCACTTTTAGTTCACACCGTCGCGTGTCGACATCCATGTCGGTCAAGCCCACAAGCTCGGCGCGGCGCATCCCTGTCTCATATAGCATCGCCACAATCAGGCGGTTGCGCACCTGCTCAAAATCAGTATGGTCGAAGTTGCCGTCAAGAATTTCGTCCATTTTTTTCTCGCCGACAAACTCGGGCAAACGCTTTGGCAGCTTAGCCATCGGAATGTCGTCAACCGGATTCTGCGCCACCTCGCCGCGCTTAAGCAGGAATTTGTAGAACGCGCGCAGCGCCTGCATCTTTCTGCGCACTGTCCTGACCGCCAGCCCGCGACGCTGCGACAAGTCGTAGACCCACGCCCTCACATCGGCAGTGCCGACAACCGCAGCGGCAAACTCGCTATCGCCGTCGGCGGCAAACGCGGCAAACTGCTCAAGATCCTTCTTATAAGACAAAACGGTATGAACCGAATAATTCAGTTCATACCGCATATAATATAAGAAAGATTCTATCTGCTTCATCGTAGCGCGTTTTTCTTCATTCCGCTACGAATTTAAGCAAAAACTTTCAATTTTGCAAGTTTTCCGACGGAATTTTATTCCTCCTCTGAGCGAAGTTTCTGAACGTAAACCGCTTTCATCATTTTCTTACGGTTTGCCACAGATGGTTTCTCAAAAGCCTGGCGTGCGCGCAATTCTTTCACGATACCGGTTTTCTCAAATTTTCTTTTGAATTTCTTCAATGCTCTTTCGATGTTCTCGCCTTCTTTTACTTGTACAATAATCATTTCTTTATGTATTTAATTTTTTATTATTCTGTTGTTTTTGGCGCAATAAAAATATGCCCGGAATGCCGCGCCAGCCCTTCCAAGCCAAGGCAAAACCCGCAATTGCGCGTCCGCCCGTATTGACAATATGAGTTACTTACCTGTTTCTGAATCGGTTATATATCCACAACCTCCTCTCTATTTTTTTTGCGGTGACAAAGATAGTGCAAATTGAGAGAATAAAAAAACAACTTGTTGATTTTTTTTGTTCCGAAATGCAGCCTATCTTATTAAAAGATAGTGCAAATCCGGAGCTTGACAGCGAACCCGGCCACAGATTTTGTCAATAATAATCACCGACGGCAGGCGGTTGTTTGAAGATTTTTGTGTAAGTTTACCGCATAATTTCTACAACTACTTTATGGACGAGATTTTTTACGATGTGGTAGACCTGCTGAAGGCTCTGATTTCAACACCTTCGGTGAGCCGGGAGGAACAAGCGGCGGCAGACATAATTGAGAATTTTCTGAAAGCAAGGGGATGCACGACGCAGCGCTGCGGCAACAACGTGTGGACAATAGCACCTGGCTACAGCCATGAACGGCACACCCTGCTCCTTAACTCGCATATCGACACCGTGCGGCCTGTCGACGGATGGACGCGCAACCCTTTCTCGCCCGACGACGACGGCGAACGCATCTATGGTCTCGGCAGCAACGACGCCGGAGCGTCGGTGGTGAGCCTCACGGCGGCCTTTCTGTTGCTGTCGCAGCGGCAGCAGCGCTACAATCTCGTATTCCTTGCCTCGTGCGAGGAGGAAGTTAGCGGAAAAGGAGGCATCGAGGCGGTTCTGCCGTTGTTGCCCAAAATCGACGTGGCTTTGGTGGGCGAACCCACGGGAATGCACCCCGCTGTGGCTGAGAAAGGACTGATGGTGCTCGACGGCGAGATTGCCGGTAAGTCGGGACACGCCGCACGCAACGAGGGCGAAAATGCCATCTACAAGGCTCTGCCGATGATCGAACGGCTGCGCTCGCTGTCGTTCCCATTGACATCTGCCCATCTTGGACCCGTAAAAATCAGCGTCACTCAAATCTCCGCTGGAACGCAACACAACGTGGTGCCCGATATGTGCCGCATCGTGGTCGACGTGCGCACCACCGATGCCTACACCAACGAACAGACTCTCGAAATGATACGGCAGGCTGTGCCCTTCTGCCAGCTCACCCCGCGCAGCGTCCGACTCCGCCCGTCGGGCATCAGCGAGCAGCACCCCATCGTGCGCCGCCTCGTCATAGCCGGGCGCAAGCCTTTCGGGTCACCTACCCTAAGCGACCAGGCCCTGATGCCGTTCCCGTCGCTGAAAATAGGTCCCGGCGACTCTGCCCGCTCGCACACGGCCGACGAATACATCACCTACGACGAAATCCGCGAGGCTATCCAAATCTACTTCACCACTCTCGACGGGCTGGCTCTCTGACCTGCATGCCCGCCGCACTGACGGCTTTATCATTCTAAAATATGCAAAATAGGGCGCAACATTGCGAATGTTTCGTCCTATTTATTTACCTTTGCACCGTATTTGCAGAGAAAAGAGGAATTTGAAGCGCTTTCATATATATATAATCATACTCGTGCTGCTGTCGACGGCTCTTTTTGCCATGCCGCAGACGGGATTGCACAAACACCATGCCGACAGCATCCCAGATGCTGCCGCCACGGTTGTCGACTCTGCTCTGATACGCGCTCGTGCGCAAACATCTCCACGAATCGACTCGATACGAAACGTAATGGCTTCGCTCCGCGAGAGGGCGCGCAAGCAACGGCCTTCGCTCCGCACGGGCGAACGCCTCGACTCGGTGGCTGAATCGGTGGTGAACCACTCTGTCAGCCCTGCCGCTCCCGCCGATTCCATCCTCCCCGCCGACACGCTTACCGACAGCGAGATTCTCGCCTTGGACTCAATGCCGCCGGCGCCAAGGAAAAGCCGCATTGTGCGCGAGAAGGTCGACATCGACAATGCTGTGGATTTCGCCGCCAAGGACTCATTGGTGATGTTGGGTCAGAATGCCGCGTTCATGTATGGCGCGAGCAGCGTGAAATATGCCGACATCGACCTGAGCGCCGATGAGATACACATGGATATGAAAGAGAGCCTTGTATACGCCGTAGGCCGAAAAGACACAACCGACGAGGTGGTGGGGTCGCCGGTGTTCAAGGACCGCAGCGGCGAATACCAGTCGAAGACCATGACCTACAATTTCAAGACTTCAAAAGGATTCATCACCGACGTTGTCACGCAGCAGGGCGAGGGATACCTTACCGGCGGACAGACAAAGAAACTTGCCGACGACTCATACAACATCATCAACGGCCGCTACACCACTTGCGACGACCACGAGCACCCTCACTTCTACATGCAGCTGACAAAGGCGAAGATGCGCCCTAAGAAAGACATCGTGACGGGTCCGGCATATATGGTGCTGTGCGATGTGCCTCTGCCGCTCGCCGTGCCGTTCGGCTATTTCCCGTTCACTTCAAAATACTCGTCGGGCGTGATTTTCCCCACATTCGGCGACGATTACAACAAGGGCTTCTACCTGCGCGACGGTGGTTATTATTTCGCGCTCAGCGACTATGCCGACCTTGCCTTGACGGGTGAAATCTACACCAAAGGCTCATGGGGGCTGGCGGCGCGCTCCACATATCGCAAACGCTACAAATTCTCGGGCTCGTTCAACATGAGTTTCCTGACCACAATCACCGGCGACAAGGGTTCGCCCGACTATATGAAGCAGAAAAACTTCCGCATCGCATGGACCCACTCGCAGGACTCAAAGGCGAACCCGAAAATGACGTTCTCGTCGAGCGTGAACTTCGCAACCAGCGGATACTCGCGCAACGACCTTAACAGCTACTACAACGAGTCGTTTACCGAAAACACGAAAAACAGTACGGTTAACCTCTCCTACCGTTTCTCTTCAAAGTTCCAGATGTCGACAACGGCGTCGCTGGCACAGCGCACTCAGGACTCAACCCTCTCGGTGTCGTTTCCAAACTTCACCCTGTCGCTGTCGCAGATCGCGCCGTTCAAGCGCAAACGCGCGGTCGGAGCAGAGCGTTGGTATGAGAAAATCAAAATGTCGTACACCGGTTCGTTCCAAAACAGTTTGACAGCCAAGCAAAACGAGTTTTTCAAGAAAAGCCTCGTGAAGGACTGGGCAAACGGCATGCGCCATTCCGTGCCGGTTTCCGCCACATTCAGTCTCTTCCAATACATCAACGTGTCGCCGAGCATCTCGATGAACGACCGCATGTATACGCGCAAGATTCGCCGGTCATGGGACCCCGCGGCATCGGCTGAGGTGCAGGACACAACCTACAACTTCTACAACGTGTTCGACTTCAATGCGTCTGTCTCGCTCGACACTAAAATCTACGGTTTCTTCAAGCCTATGAAATTCCTCGGCGACAAGGTGCAGATGATTCGCCACGTGATGAGTCCGTCAATATCGTTCAGCGGCTCGCCCGACTTCTCGCAGCCTGGATGGGGATATTACGGCACCTACGACTACGTCGACCAGCAGGGACGGGCTTTGCAACGCAAGTACAGCTACTTCGGCAGCAACATCTTCGGATCCGTGGGTCAGGGAAAAACGGGAATGGTGAGCATGTCGCTGTCAAACAACGTGGAAATGAAAGTGAAAAGCGACCAGGACAGCACTGGCGTGAAGAAGATATCCCTCATCGAAAACTTCACGATATCGCAGTCGTACAACTTTGCAGCCGACTCGCTGCGCTGGAGCAACGTCAACACGTCGCTCTCGCTGCGCCTCGTGAAAAACCTCAACCTCAACCTTTCGGCAACGTGGGATCCATACACCTACCAGCTCAATGCGTCGGGCGCGCCGGTGCGCGTCGACGTGCCGCGATGGAAAGCCCACAAAGGATGGGTGAAACTGTCGAGCACGGGAACTTCGTTCAGCTACACGCTCAACAACTCCACTTTCAAGCGCAAGAAGAAATCCTCGTCGACCGACTCCAAAAAGACCGACTCCCCCGACGACAATCTGGACGAGATGGACGACGGAACGGGCGGACAGAACAACCAGAAAAAAGACGACAATCTGGAGCTTGACAGCGACGGATACGCCCATTGGAGCTTCCCGTGGAGTCTGACTCTCAACTACTCGGTGAACTACAGCTACGGAGAGTTTGACAAGCAGAAGATGGACTATCGCGGAAAATTCACTCAGAACCTTAGCTTCAGCGGCCGCATACAGCCCACCAAGGGCTGGAACTTCACATTCTCTTCAAGCTATAACTTCGACACGCACAAACTCGCATACATGAACTGCACCATCACGCGCGACCTGCACTGCTTCTCGATGAGCGCAAGCTTCGTGCCGGTAGGACCGTACAAATCCTACAACTTCCATATCGCCGTCAAATCGTCGCTTCTCGCCGACCTCAAATACGACAAGCGCAGCAGCTACAGCAACGGCGTTGACTGGTACTAATCCCCCCAAGACTGTAACAATCAAAAAAAAAGCGGCTGCACATCACAAGACGTACAACCGCGTAAAAAACATTAATTGCTTAAGCTTTTCTATTTCTCTCCAAGATAGATGGAACAAGTGCCAAACGTCATCGTGCGGCAGGTGCAGTTATTGAAGCCTGCACGGCGCATGATGTCGAGCATGTCGTTGCCCTGCGGCACGGCAGCTATGCTCTCCGGCAGATAGGAATAGGCACGGGCATCCTTCGAGATGCTGCGTCCGAGCAGCGGGATAAGCCTGCGCGTATAGAACCGATAAAACCAGAGTACCAACGGATTGCGAGGCGTCGACAGCTCGATGACACAAAGCGTGCCTCCCTGACGGAGCACACGATGCATCTCGGCATATCCCTGCTCGAGATGCTCGAAATTGCGCACACCATAAGCCACCGTAACAGCGTCAAACTCACCGTCGCTGAAGTCGAGCGCAAGGCAATCGCCTTTGGCATACTCTATCACATCGTCAAGACCGGCGCGCTGCGCCTTCTGCTGGGCGATGGAAAGCATATTTTCCGACAAGTCGACACCAACCAGACGTTTGGGATGCAGTTTGCGGCAGAGGAGCATGGCAAAATCGCCGGTGCCTGTGGCCACGTCAAGCAGCGACTGCACGCCTTTCCTGCGCAGAAATCCCACTGCCTTGCGACGCCACAGCTTGTCGATGCCGAAAGTCATTGCGCGGTTCATAAAATCGTAAACCGGCGCGATGGAGTCAAACATCTCGCGCACCTGTTGCGTCTTGCTCTCTTTTTTGCCGTATGGCATAATTTTCTCCGCCTTGTAGTCCATCCCGTCTGTCTGTGAGTATTTTTACTTCTTCAAAGAGTTGAGATATTCAGTCACATTCTTCTCTATGCGCGCAGCAATGTCGGCATGCTCCTCCTTCTGGAATTTCAAACCGGTGATATGCTCATAAAGCTCGATGTAGCGGTCGGAAACCGACTGGCAGTATTCATCCGTCATCTCAGGCACAGTCTGACCGGCCTTGCCCATAAATCCGTTCTCGATAAGCCACTGGCGCACGAATTCCTTTGAAAGCTGGCGTTGAGCCTCGCCTTTCTCGAAACGCTCCTCATAGCCGTCGGCATAGAAATAGCGTGAAGAGTCGGGAGTGTGGATCTCGTCGATGAGATAAACCTTGCCGTCGCGCTTGCCGAACTCATATTTGGTGTCAACAAGAATCAAGCCCTTCTTGGCAGCCATCTCCGAACCGCGGGCAAACAATGCGCGCGTGTAGCGCTCCATCGTCTCATAGTCTTCCTTCGAAACGATGCCCTGCTTGATTATTTCCTCGCGCGAGATATTCTCGTCGTGTCCGGCTTCAGCCTTGGTGGTCGGAGTGATGATAGGTTCCGGGAATTTCTGGTTTTCCTTCATGCCCTCCGGCAGTTTCACGCCGCAAAGCTCACGGCAACCATCCTTATAGTCGCGCCAAGCGCTGCCCGTAAGATAGCCGCGGATAATCATCTCTACGCGGAATCCCTCACATTTCAATCCCACAGTGACCATCGGGTCGGGAGTGGCAAGTTTCCAGTTTGGAACGATGTCGGCTGTAGCGTCAAGGAATGTTGCCGCAATTTGGTTGAGCACCTGCCCTTTGAACGGAATGCCCTTCGGAAGAATCACGTCGAAAGCCGAGATACGGTCTGTCGCCACCATCACCATCAAATCATCGTTGATGTCATACACGTCGCGTACTTTCCCGTGATAAACGCTCACCTGTCCCGGGAATTGGAAATCTGTCTTTACTAATGTTGTTGCCATAAACTTTTATATGTTATAAAATCATTGTCGGTTGTTTTCTATCCGTCGCTCCTTCTGCTCCTGACGCAAAGCCTTCTGCTCCTCGTCGTGCTTCTCGTATGCCTCCACTATCCGCTGCACAAGAGGATGGCGGACAATGTCTTTTTTCTCAAACTGCACACGTCCCACGCCATTGACGTTACGGAGCACACGCAATGCCTGCACAAGTCCGGAAGTGACGGTGTGGGGCAGGTCAATCTGCGTCACGTCACCGGTAATCACCATCTTGGCATTCATGCCAAGACGCGTCAAAAACATTTTTATCTGATGCGTGGTGGTGTTCTGCGCCTCGTCGAGGATTATCACGGCTTCGCTCAGGGTGCGTCCGCGCATAAATGCCAACGGCGCAATCTGAATCACTCCGGTTTCCATATATTCCTTCAGTTTCGCCTGCGGAATCATATCCTCCAGCGCATCGTAGAGAGGCTGCAGATAAGGGTCGATCTTGTCCTTCATATCTCCGGGAAGGAATCCGAGCTTCTCGCCGGCCTCAACTGCCGGACGCGAAAGTATCACCTTGCGCACCTCCCTGTTTTTGAGAGCACGCACGGCAAGGGCTATCGCCACATACGTCTTACCCGTTCCCGCTGGCCCGAGCGCAAACGTCAAATCGTTTTCCTGAAATGCCTTGACAAGTTTCTGCTGATTGGCTGAACGCCCCTGGATGGGCTTGCCGTTGACACCGTAGATAATCACGTCGTCCATCTTCAGCTCTTTGGGTGGCTTCCCTTTGACCACATCGAGGATTACCTCCTCTCCCAGCTGATTATATTTCGAGCAATAGTCTTCAAGTTCTTTGATTTTTTTCTCAAACTCCGCCGTCTCCTGCTCATCACCAAGCACTTTGATAAGCGTGCCGCGGGCAGCGACGCGCAACTTAGGAAACAGGCTGCGTATCAACTGCATGTTTGAGTTGTTCACCCCATAGAATATAACGGGGTCTACACTATCGATTACTACTAACCTTTCAATCATATCTCTTTTTGTTGCCACAAAATTACTAATATCCGCCGACATTACGGCACGATAGGCTCAGAAGATTGGAATTTTTTTTGTTGCAACCAGTCGCACATCCTCCAACTCCAAAAATATTGCGATTTATTTGGAACTCGTTCCAAAAATATTATGATTTATTTGGAATGTATTCCAAAAATCTTTAGTTTTGTGCCTAAAACCAAAGATTTGACAGCTTATGATAGACCGAATCTTGACAAAATCCATAATGGAACGGATGTGGCACGGCAAAGCGATTATCGTGTTCGGTGCACGCCAAGTAGGCAAAACAACAATGGTCAAGGAAATGCTGCACGGCCGCGACGATGTGCTGTGGCTTAATGGTGACGAACCCGATGTCCGTAATTTGTTTGACGGCGCCACATCGACGCTTCTGAAGTCAATTATCGGAAACAAAAAAATTGTTGTAATCGACGAGGCACAACGCATATCCGACATAGGCATATACATCAAGTTGATTGCCGACAACATCCCAGACATTCAGGTCATAGCCACCGGCAGTTCTTCTTTTGATTTGTCAAATAAAATCAACGAACCGCTGACAGGCAGGAAATTTGAATATTGCATGTATCCACTGTCGTTCGCCGAGATGGTGGCCAACACAGGGCTGATAGAGGAGAAGCGTATGCTACAGCAACGACTTGTTTATGGATATTACCCCGACGTTGTGTGCAATGCCGGCGATGAACGCGCCATACTCAACGAGTTGTCCAACAGCTATCTTTACAAAGACATCCTTTTGCTCGACAAGATAAAGAAGAGCGAGAAATTGATTAAGCTACTTCAAGCACTGGCCTTTCAAGTCGGTTCAGAAGTGAGTTTCAACGAGTTGTCGCAGATATGTGGACTTGACCCCAAAACAATCGACACTTACGTTTCCTTGCTCGAACAATCATACATCGTTTTCCGACTTGGATCGTTCAGCCGGAATCTCAGGAACGAATTGAAATTCTCCCGCAAAATTTATTTTTGGGACTGCGGAATCCGCAATGCGATAATCAGCAATTACAAATCAATCGACTCCAGGACTGATGCCGGGGCTTTGTTTGAGAACTTCGTGATTTCCGAGCGTATGAAAAAAATTCAATATGAAAAAACGTATGCAAAAGGTTATTTCTGGAGGACCACAGCGAAGAGCGAGATAGACTATGTCGAGGAGACCGACGGCAAGCTTTCTGCTTTTGAATTCAAATGGAATCCAAAGCGGAAGGCATCTATCCCGTTGGCTTTCTCAAGGGCTTATCCCGACACGGACTTCAATGTCGTGACTCGCGACAATTGCGAATCATTCCTGCTATAACGGCTGCGGCGCGCCGACTAGAGTCGGCGCGCCGCTATGTTTTTTTTCAAGCCTTTCCGAAGTCTCTATTTTTCAGTCGATGTTTCAAGCACACCAATCTCCTTGACGCTGCCGCTCTCAGGATGGAACACCACATACGCCGGCTGTTTCTTATCGACAAAAATCTTTGGATCAAGACCGAACTGCACGCCAAACTGCGCCACTTCCATCTGTTCGCGTGCCAGCACATTGCCGTCATAGGTCAGCGTCACGGTAGCGAGTCCCGGGATGTTGTACATCACCGCGCCCTTTGGCAATTCCTTCTCCTTGCCCTTATCATCGACAGGCAGCTCGCCCTTTTGCGTTGTTTTCACTGTGATATATACAGGTTCGCCGCTGAGGTCATTGCTGTCGACAATGCCGTTCACGTCCGACACACGGAACACCACCTCGCCGTCGACATCCTTCTTCGGCTCATAGTCGAAACGCACCACGCGCGTCTCCAGTTGCGTTGTGCCAACAAACATCGCCGTAAGCGTCTGCTCCTGACGGTTGAGCTCATCAAGCATCAGCTTCAGCGAAGCCCCATCGGGAGGCATCTGGTCGGCGTTGCCGCTCACAAGGTCGTTGCGGCTCTCGCGCAACTCGAAAATCTTGGCGGCGGCTGTTTCGGCACGCTTCATCAGCGACTCGCTCGCCACCATGTCCTCCGTAAACACGCTTGAATAGTCTGTTCCGTCAAGCACACTCTTGTCTGCCATCTGGTTGCGTTTGCGTTCCACCACTTCGCGTTCGGGGTCGGTGTTGATTGCCAACGGCAATCCTGCGGCGTCGAGCACCACAAAAGGCGACGACCCTGCCTTGAATTTCATCAGCCACTCACTGTCCTTGTCGGGCACACCGAATGCCGACATCTGCACGTCCTTGACAGCCCACGTCTGGCTGTCCTCGGTAATCGGATTCTTCACACCGAGATACTTCTCGGCGTAGCGGTAGTAAGGTCCGGCTTTCTTCACCGTACGCACCGCCTCAACCTCAATGTTGACATGCGTTTTAGGCAACGAATAAATCAGTCCGTATTCATTGTGCTTGTTGGCTGTGAGCCGCTGTGTCTCCTGGGCGAATGCCGGCATCGAAGCCGTCAAAGCCGCAGCCAGCGCAATTATCTTAATTGTCTTCATATCTTATTGTTGTTATTGCATTATTTCCTTTATTGCCTGACCTATGCAGTCTATGATATCGCCTGCCGTAAGCCCGTATTCGCCATGCTTCTGCGCAGCCAGATTGCCTGCATAGCCATGGATAAACACGCCCATCGACGCCGCCACATCGGGTCGGTATTTCTGTGCCATAAGCGCTCCTATGATTCCCGACAGCACGTCGCCACTGCCAGCGGTAGCCATTCCGGCATTGCCCGTGGTGTTGACAAACACCTTGCCGTCGGGGCGAAACACAAACGTGTAATGCCCTTTAAGCACTATCACGATTTTCAAGAACTTCGACATCTCGACCGCACGGTTAAAACGCTCCTCGTCTGTAAAATGTTCGCCAAACAATCGGTCGAACTCGCGCACATGGGGCGTTATCACGGATCCTTGCGGAATATTGTTGATTGGAGTGCGCAATCCAGCTATACAGTTAAGTGCGTCGGCATCAAGAAGAATAGGCGACGCCGCCTGCCGCAGAAAATCATCGATTGCCGACACCGTTGCGGCATGCGTGCCGAGTCCAGGACCGGCGACAACCGTATACTTCTTCTCCGGCACAATCTCTGTAACATAACTGCTTCCCCTGTCCTGACGCACACGGGCCTCAGGCACTGCCGTCTGAAGCGGGATGTAGCAGCACGACGGCGTATGGACATCGACAATGCCCACCCCCGTGCGCAACGCAGCCTTTGCCGCAAGCACAGCCGCGCCTCCCATTCCGAAACTGCCTGCCACAAGAAGCATCCGTCCGAAATCGTGCTTGTCGGCAAACGGATTGCGCGGCTGCAGTCCGTCCTTGACTCCCACACGGTCAATCAGATAATAGTTCGACGGCGTCTGACGGATAGCCTCCTGGCTAAGACCGATGTCGAGCACCTTCCACTCTCCCAAGCACCTGGCATTCTCTCTGAAGAAAAACGCCAGACGCGGAAACTGGAATGTCAAAGTCAGGTTGGCATGGACGATATTGTTGAGAATATTTGTTGAATTAAACTCCGGAAACAGTCCCGACGGCAAGTCAATCGACACGACAAACGCTTCCGACTCATAGATAAGCTTCGCCAATGCCGTATAACCGCCACGAAGGTTGGACGACAAGCCATTGCCAAACAATCCGTCGACAACAACATCACGTTTTGAAATCTCCGGAACCGTAAACTTCTTCTGCACCTCGACAAACGACGGATATTCCATATCGACAAGACGCTGACGGTTGATGGCGCAATCGTCCGACAGGTCCTTCGTTCTGAACAGAAGAACCTCCGGCTTGTATCCTTGGTCAATCAGCAGGCGAGCCACGGCAAGCGCGTCGCCGCCATTGTTGCCCGGACCCGCAAAAATAATGATACGCTGCGACGGCACCCAACGGGAAACAATTTCAAACGCCACAGCCGAAGCCGCACGCTCCATCAAATCAATGCTCGCTATTCCCTCTTTAGCCACCGTTGCTGCATCGATGGCACGTATATCTGTCGCTGTAAATATTTTCATTCTTGTCTGTAATTAGCCAAAGGACAAAGATAGTGTAAGGTGAGCAAAAAAGAAAGGAACTCGTTCATTTTCTTTTTCCGAACCGCAGCCTATCTTATTCAAACTCGTCTTTTCCATCATTAAGGACCTTAATAACTTTAAAGACCTTAACCCTCCTTATCATTGTCTAAAACGATGTGCGGAAAGCACGCAGCTGCGACCGCAGCTGCAACGCCATGCCATCGGTCATCGAGTTGAGCAACGCATAGAATTGCTGACCGTGATTCATCTCTCGGGTATGTGCCAGCTCGTGAAGCAGCACGTAGTCCATCAGATGTGGAGGCAGCAGCATCAAGTAGCACGACAGGTTGATTGTGCCCGCGCTTGTGCAACTTCCCCATTTCGACCGCGCACCAGTGACACGCACTTTCTTGTAGGTCAGACCATGCATCGAGGCAAGTTCGGCGAGCAATGGAGGCAGAAACTGCTGCGCCCGGCGTTTCATTGCCCTGACAACGGCTGCCGACAGCAACTTCTGCACTTCCGGACGGCTGAACTGAGTGTCGGGCGGGCAAAACACCGTTGCCTTGTCGTCGTCAAACCGCACCGAGAAAAATTGCCGTGTGCCCGAGGCGACACACAGTTTGAAGCACGGCGCATCGATTGTGAAATCAAGGTCAATCAGCCGCGGACGCAACTTCTCGCATCCCTCACGAAGCGTCTGCCGATGCGGCTCTATGGCTTTGAGTACAGAGGCAAGCGACGTGTAGGGAGGCACTGTCACGTGCAGCCCGTCGTCCTTCGGACGCATTGTGATGTTGCGCGCGCGCCGGTTGGTGCGTATCTCTATACGTCCGAAATCGGGGTCCTGAACAATTCTCTTAGTCGGCATATCCACAAGTGTCTACAACCTCAACTTCACTTCGCGTGGCATCGACACGCTCCACACGCACCTGCACCGGTATGCGGTGTGAAAGCTCATCGACATGGCTGATGATGCCCACACGGCGTCCGCCCATCTGATGCAGCGCCTCGAGCGTGTCCATCACGTTGGTAAGGCATTCGTCAGACAGTGTGCCGAAGCCCTCGTCGATAAACAGCGTGTCCACTCCGTTGTCGGCAGCGTTCAAGCGCGACAGGGCAAGAGCCAGCGACAGCGAGACCATGAAACTCTCGCCGCCGGAAAGGATATTGGCGCTCTGCGACACTCCCGGATTATGAGTGTCTTCAACAAGAATAACCAACGAGCCAGGCTGACAAGTCAGCGTATAGCGGTCGCTGAAGCGGCAAAGATAGCCGTTGGCAATGTTGAGCAGGTGCGACAGGATAAAACTCTGCGCCACCTTGCGGAATTGCTTCCCCTCTCTGTCACCAAGATATTTGCATAGCGTGTCCCATTTGTCTTTCTCCGCCCTGGCTTTCTCCGCGGCTACCAATGCGGCGGCATGTGCCTCCGCCTGTTTCTTGTCGTCGGCAAGCCGTTGCGCGTCAAGGGCGTTGCTCTGCAGCAACGCATCGGCTTCAGCGCGTTTTTCTGCCACAACCGTCTGCAGGCTGTCGGCTGTGTCGGCCTCAGCCAGCGCCGGACGGTTGGCGCGATGGTTCTCAAGCATTTTCTCAACCGAGGCAAGCGCGCCGGCGCTTTTGTCGGCATCCGCCATTATGCGTTGGCAATAATCCCTTTCGGAGTCTATGCGCGCTCTGCTTGTCTGCGACAGGCTTACAAGCGCGGCTTCTCCGATTTGAGGATTGGCTGCGAAAAATTCAGCGAGTGCGGCTTCAGATTCCGCCGCCGTCTTGTCGGCATTGGCAAGTGCCGCACGACGTTCCGACAGCCGGGCTGTGATTTTTGCAATCGCATCCTTTGTCGCGGCAAGCAGTTTGTTGGTGTCGTCAAACCGGCGGCGCTGAGTGTCGCACTCCGCCTGTGCCTGCGCCGCCTCGCGCAACTTCCCGGCAACCACCGCAAGAGCGTTGTTGACGGCATCGATATCGACAGCGGTTTCCGCGTCACGGCATGCCGTCGACGCTTTTTCCACCATCGACGCATAGTCCGCTCTCGCCTTCTCCAATTTCTTTGTCATTCTGTCGATTTCCCCACTTTGCTGCGCCACCTCCTTTTGTGTCACTGCAAGGGTGGTGGCAGCCTTGCGCAGGCGTTCCTCTGCATTGACCTTGCGCACTCTCACCGGCTCCAGCACCGACTGGAAATGCTCGTCGGCAAGCAGTTGCCCTACGCGCTGTCCGCACACGGGGCACTCCGCTCCAACAACAAGTTTGCTTCTCAATTCTTTGGCAGCGTTGCCAACCGACATCTCCATCTGTGCGTACAATGCCGAGCAGTCGCGGAAATCCGTGTCGGCAGAGTCATATTCAGCCTTTTCCACCGATATCCTCTCTTGGGCGGCTTTCAGTTTTTTGCGGCTTTCCGCAATCGTTTCCGCATGGGTGTCGATAAGCTTGCGCTGTCCGTCAAGTCCGGAAACAAGCACCCGCGCATCGTTGAGCTTTTTCAGCCGGCAGTCGAGCGCAGGTTTGTCTATCGCCACCAGCCTCTTTGTAGCGGCGTCCAGAGCCTTGTTGATCAAACAGATGTCGCCCTCAAGGGCTTTTCCCTTGCCATCCGCGTCTTCAAGACTGCGCTCAAGTCCGGGCAACTCCTTCTTCAATGCCGCCGCGTCGGCACGCGCCTTGTCGCGCTGGCTGAGATAGACGCGCGCTGAAGCCGAGCGGTCGTAGTCGGCGACAAGCTGCCGGCGCTGCTTGAACTCATCCGATTCCATCGCTGTTTTGAGATTGTCAGCCCGACGGCGCGCCTCCACGCATTGCGCTTCAAACGTTGCATTGTCGGCAATCCATTTGCGCTTCGCATCGGCGGCATCAGCCTCCGCCTTAACCTCTTCAATGCGTTTTTTCCGCACGCCGATTGCCTCTGCCACGTCTGCCTTTTCCTCGTCGGAGAGCAGACTGATGCCGGCGACAGCCTGACAGCAACGGTCATAGGCGTCGGATGCCGCTTTGGCATGCTCCGCTATCTTCCGCCCCACAGCAGAATAGATGTCGATACCCGTCAGACGCTCAAGAATCTCCGCCTTCTCATCACTTTTACTTTGCAGAAACCGGGTGAACTCGCCCTGGGCGAGCAGCGAGGTGCGGCAGAACTGCTCATATTTCATTCCGACCACCTCCTGCACCTTGGCTTCGAAATCGGCCTTCTTTGTCCACGTCTCACCGGTTTTCAGAAGAGTCAGAGTCCGTTCCTCTTTCTGGAATTTGCCGGTGGCTTTGTTTCGCGACCGATGTAGATGCCACTGCGCCTCATAGTCGTTGCCATCGTTGCCCTCAAACAGCAGTTTGGCAAAGCATTCCACCGTGGAGCGACGCATCAGCTGCCTGTTGGCGTCCACTCCCACATTGCGGTCGTCTTCCTTTTCAACACCGACGAGTGTCGAATCCTCATATTTCTCATCCGTTTTGAATCTTGTCAGCCTCGGAGCACGCGCGTAGAGAGCAAGACACACGGAGTCGAGGATAATGCTCTTGCCGGCGCCTGTAGGTCCGGCAATCAGAAACAGCGGAGTGTCGGCAAGCGGAGAGGCGACAAAGTCGATTTCCGCGTCGGCAATCGACGCTATGTTGTGTATCGTGATGCGTTTCAGTTTCATAGTGCGTTCTCCTCCTCTATTTCTTTTTCAATCCCCGAAATCATAGCCAGATAGTCTGCCGACTCTTTCTCCGGAATCCCTTTGGCAGCGAAAAAGCGCGCCGCCACTTCTCCTACGGTCATCTGACGCAGCTGTTCCGGTGTGACATCGGGCAAGGCATTGGCGCGCGCCGACCGGCGACGGTCGGTGACGTTGATTGTGCAGTAGCGGCACGCCTTGCCTTCGAGTGCCTTCGCCACCTGCTCGTTGTAGTCGGACGGGAGCGGCTTGTCGAGCAACACGTTCAACCGTATATACGCCTTTCTGTCGGCAGGAAACTCACGCGCGGCGGCAAGTGCATCATCGAAAGCCGCAGGCTGGCTTGGAAGCGTGACAAGCGGACGCGGGTCATTGATGCCAATGGCACGCGCCTCCACAGGCTTGCCTTTCTCGAGGTCGACTATCACAACTCCGTGCTGATAACGCTCGTCAAACCCCACAGCAATCGGCGAACCGCTGTAAGCAGCCCTGCCATCGCTTCCGCGCAGCGTTTGGGGATGGTGGATATGTCCCAATGCAATATAATCGTATGCGGTGCCGAGCGTCGGAAGCTCAACATAATCGACCGTGCCGAGCGAGTCATTCTGCATGCGGCGGTGTCCCGTCAGGTCGCACCCAAGCACCGCCAGATGCGCCGCCAGCACAGTTGGCAGCCCATCGGCATTCATTTCACCCACAGCCTTCTCCAAGCCTTGAAAAAACGCTTGCTGGCGGTCGCCGTCGGCTGGCGGGAAATTGTGGGGATAGACATAGGGCACTGCGGCTATATAGCCTTTGCCAGGCACGGGGACGACATGCGCTGAATAGTCGGCGCTATTGTCTGCAAGACGGCGCAAAGTGCCGATGACAAACACGTTGTGCGACCGCCAAAGGTTGCGGTATATCTCAAGACGCGAGGCGCTGTCGTGATTGCCGGCAACAATGACTATGACCATCTCGGGGACGGCGGCATGGATTGCGAGCAGCCCTTCGGCATAGACGCGCTGAGCCGCTGCCGACGGCATTGATATGTCGAACACGTCGCCAGCCACGACCATCGCGTCTGGACGTTCCTCCGCCACCACTTCGCACAATTGCCCAAGAAACCGGCGTTGCTCGTCGAGGCGGTCAAAGCCATAGAGCGACTGTCCTAAATGCCAATCGGCTGTATGCAGTATCTTCATCTTCTCAATATTGGAGTTTTTATCCACCAAAGTTACTCAATTATTCGCGCAATCATATCAGTTTCTCTCTGAAAAAGCAATAAAACAGAGGGCGCAAACGTTACTTTAATTATGAAGAAAGCCGTATATATCATCGTGTGTCTGCTGCTGACAGCAATTGCTGCCGGCTGCCGCACGCCCAAACTTTCCGAAGCCGACGCCCAGTTTCAACGGGGAGAGTACTACGACGCGTCGGTGACTTACAAAAAGGTTTACAACAAACTGCGGAAAAAGGAGGAGCGTCCGCAACGCGGAGAAGTGGCGTTCAAGATGGGACGTTGCTATAGGCTGCTCAACATGTCGGCGCGCGCATCGGCGGCTTTCCAAAACGCGCTGCGCTATGAATATCCCGACAGCACGACCCACTTTATGCTGGCTCAGGCTCTACATGCCGACGGCAAATATGCCGCCGCTCTGCGGTCGTATGACAAATATCTTGAATTCTGCCCCGACGACTCCCTTGCCATCAACTGCGCGGAGGGATGCCGCACGGCCCAGGAGATACGCGCCCGCGGGTCGCGCTATGTGGTTAAACAAGCCAAACTTTTCAACTCGCGCCGCGCCGACTTCTGCCCTATGTATCTCGGAACTGACTGCGACCAGATTTATTACACGTCGACTACCGAAAAGGCTACCGGCGACAAGAAAAGTGAAATCACGGGAATGAAGAATGCCGACGTGTTTTTCTCCAAAAAGAACGAGAAAGGCGAATGGGAACGTCCGGAGCCGGTTGAGGGCGAACTCAACACGGAATTTGACGAAGGCATCGTTGCATTCTCGCCCGACGCACAGACAATGTATCTCACCAAAGCGCGACGCGAGCTCAACGCTCCGACATCGGTGGAGATATACACATCGACACGCTCCGACGCAAAATGGAGTGCCCCTGTAAAATTTGAGATTACAGCCGACACTCTGTCTACATTCGGACATCCGGCGGTGTCGCCCGACGGCGAATATCTCTACTTCGTCAGCGACATGCCAGGCGGATACGGAGGCAAGGACATTTGGCGCATATCGCTGAAGGAAAGACAAGGTTCGCTCGTCAACCTCGGTCCCGACATCAACACTGAGGGCAACGACGATTTCCCTTATGTGCGTTCCGACGGCTCTCTATATTTCTCGTCCGACGGACATCCGGGGATGGGCGGTCTCGACATTTTCCGTGCCACGGCTGTCGGCGACCCTGCCGACCTGCGATGGAAAGTGGAGAATATGGGCTTCCCAATCAACTCCGCCGGCGATGATTTCGGAATCACTTTCGGGAAGGGCGAAGATGGATTTTTCAGCTCCAACCGCGGCGACGCGCGTGGCTACGACCACATCTACAGTTTCGAATACGACCCCGTGAGAATCACCATCGAGGGATTGGTGATGGACAAAGACGAGGAGCCGGTGAAGAATGCAATAATACGCATCGTCGGAAACGACGGGTCGAATCAGAAGGAAGTGGCGCGCGACGACGGATCGTTCTCATTCGCGCTGCAGCGAGGCGTAAAATACGTGATGCTCGCCGGCGCGAAGGGCTACTTGAACCAAAAACAGGAATTCGCTTCCGACTCTACGATGGAAGACGCGAATTATTGGGTGGAGTTCATTCTGCCGTCAATCAGCAAACCATCGGTGGTTGAAAACATATTCTACGACTACGACAAGGCCGACCTGAGGCCGGAGTCGAAAACGGCTCTCAACGAGCTGATTGCCGTGCTGCACGACAATCCCAACGTGACAATCGAAATGGCTTCTCACACTGACCGATGGGGCTCAGACGCCTACAATATCAACCTGTCGGAACGACGGGCAAAATCGGTGGTTGACTACCTTGTTGAGAACGGCATCAGCCGCGACCGGCTGCAGCCGCACGGCTACGGCAAGTCGCGTCCAAAGACAGTGACCAAACGCATCGCTCGCCTGTATCCGCAGTTCAAAGAGGGCGACATACTGACCGAAGAGTTTATAAAAACACTTTCCGAGGAAGACCAGCAAGCAGCCGACCAGATTAACCGCCGCACGGAATTCTCAGTGCTATCGCTCACCTACAACATGAAATAATCCAGAACTCCCGCCTCCTGAAAAAACAACATACTGCTTGTCGTTTTTGGGATTTGGCAAATTTTGCCGCCAACTTTTTTGCTTACTATTTTACAACATTCTTATCCCGATATGGGGTTTCGAATAAATAGCAATAATACAAAATGAGAGCCGAATTTGAAACGATTAAAAAGAATATAACCCATGCAATCCAAATTACAGGACTGGCAACCCCTATCAACATCGTCCCACAAACATCAAAAAAAATAGTATAAAGCACCAATACAGCATAGGCGGTTTTTTTTATTATTGGTTTTCTAAAATTGAACAACAAGGCAAACAGCAATAAAATGCAGCCTATCACAAACATTTCTGTTAGCCTCAGATTGACTTCTAAATACATATACAGAGACCAAAATATCGCAAATGCTCCTTGAAGAGCAAACAATGAAGATGTAGTAAGTCTTAAAATTTTATTTTCCATTTTTTCTTATGTTTATTCCTTTAGAATTGTTATAAATAATAGCTCCAAATGTGGTTCTGGGCATATATGGGACTGCTTCTGTATGGGTAGAATCATCAAAATACAAATATTCCAAATTTGTTGTTTTAATATCTCCTGCTTCTAGAGCTCTTTGAACAACTTGCGCACATTGTCTGTTTACTAAATTATATGATTGACGAGTTTCTTGTAGGAATTTTTCCCTAATCTCTTTATCTTGATTTCGTGTTGTTGGAATCACATATGCTTCCTCATAGCCATAATTATTGACTTTGTCATCCTGTATGTCACGTTTATTTTTGCCTTCTTGATTGTAGAAGCTATTCAAGAAAGCCATAGGGCTGTCAAATGTTTTTGTTCCTAAATCATGATAATTTTTCCCTCCAAAACCACCACTTGTCTTTTTATAAACTTTGGTTCCATTCATGGAATAATAAGCCCATTTCCCATCATCTTTTTGGATTAGTAAAGCCAAGTGCCCCACTAACCCATGGAGATATAGCACAGCAATACTGTCGCCACCTTCATCTATATTTCGTATTGGGTTGGCTGCGCACCAGAGGTAAGGACTGACACCGCTGTATTTTTCAGCAAGGGGGTCTTGGGATGTTGTCCTGCCGATCATAGAGTCGTAGAAGCGGGCGTGGCTGTCGTAGAGGTCGAGACCGTTCTCGCGGTCGAGCTCTTTCGCACCGTATTTCAATGGTTGCACACCGGCGGTGGCAGCACTAAAACATACCTTCATAACCATCAAATTTGATGGTGGTAATTTTGCTCTTGCCATTTGACTCGAAAATTATTTGCGTCAAAAACGTAAATGCTGTTGGGTTTTCTGATATCATTGAATTCTTTTGCTTTTCAGATTCCAAATGCAACCCATCAACATCCATTCTTGCACATAGGTCAAAGCGTCTTTGGTCACAAGGACACAGATGTTGCCATTCAATATAGTTCCGTTCTACTATTATGTCTTTTTCCCCTTTCTCTTGTTTATATTTATAAAGGGCCGACCAATATTCCTGTTTGTAATCTTTATTCTTCCAAAAATCAAGAGTGCGCTCAAATAAATTTACATACTCTACTATATAAACAGTATCGTTTGAGTGTATTTTGATGTGGTCGGGCACATTCGATTTTTCCCTCATCAAATACAATTCTGATAAGATAGTTTCGTTTCCTTCTGAAAGTTTTCGTTCATTCAATCGGATTTCTGCATTGATATCCGCCCAGCTGTCTATGGCATATAAGCTCATACTCATAGACATAAATAAGAATATAAATAGTTTTTTCATATTAATATGATGTTAATGTTTGTATTAAAATTGTGGGGTTATAAAAAATGTTTTTCCCATATGTATCCAGCACTACTGTGGACTCATCTGGCTGATTTCCAAGGAATCCTTTTGCATACCCCAAAATGAGGGTATGCAAAGATACATAATGTCGTTTTTTGAGTGACGAAGTCATAAGGCTTGAAAATCGTTTCGTTTATATTGAGGGATTTTAGTTATTTTAGTGACAAAATAGTCAACATATCAATCAAGATTTTCACGCTAACCAACATATTCAGAATCGAAAAAAAAGATAAAGATGATAATAACCAAACATTTTGATTGAAAAACAAACTTCCTACTATATCCATAAAGAACACCGCCACTGACGATAGTAGTATGATTATCACTGTGATGCATTTTAGTGGCATTTTGTTTGTAAAGGTATTAATAAATAATGCTCCTAATATTAACGCCCATTGGAATGGGAATAACGAAAGGCAAGGAAAAGCAATAACGTTCAATACGACTATCAAGGTGAGGGTGATATATATATATCTGCATATCATGGTCTCACTTACTTTGTTTTTTTTGTTCAACATAATATCCTTTGTTTTGTGATACAATATTGTAATCTAACAACTATAGACCAATCAATACGTTTTATCCCATTTTCGTCAATGTATTTTACAGGTTGTTTCCCATTTTTATCAATGAATTTTATCGGGTTGGCGGCGCACCATAAATATGGACTCATTTCATAGTATTTTTCAGCAAGGGGGTCTTGGGATGTTGTCCGGCCGATCATAGAGTCGCAGAAGCGGGCGTGGCTGCCGTAGAGGTCGAGACCGTTCTCGCGTTCGAGCTCTTTCGCACCGTATTTGTAGGGTTGCACGCCCATGACACCCGCGCCCATCAACCCACCGTAAGGATAATAGTTGTTTATCTCCTCCAACGTGCCGTCTTCATCAATCACCGCACGGACGTTGCCCTGGTAGTCGGTGATGTGGTAATGGAACGAGCCGTCTGCCCAATATCCGTAGGGGTTGTCCACTCGCTCAAGCCTCCCGTTGCGGTACATATGGCCGGCGCTGTATTGCAACGTCATCTGCGTTACAGGCTCTTTCATACCAGAACCAGGTGGTGAAACGAGGTCTCCAATACCACCGAAGCCTTTAGCGGATATCCCGTTTATACCTTTAATTCCTCCCACATCCGCCTTTCTGTCGAAGTCGGCAATAAGGCGGTCGGACGCTCCGCCGGCAATACACAGCAGAATGACAATAAAAAGCAATCGCAGTTTCATAGCAGATTTAAATTTCACCTAAAGGTAGTGCTTATCCGGAAGAAACACAAACAATTCCTCTCTATTTTCTCTTTTCCGAATCACAAACCGCCTCACATCAACAAGTCTGGGTCGGTCTTTGTGTGGAAATGCTTATGGCAGCGTGGACATTGGTTCAACTCCGACAAATCCTCCCATAAACGCAACTTCACACCGTTCATCAGTTTCTTTCCGCAGAACGGGCAACGATAGCGGTTGGCAATCATCCGCTTATACCTACTGGAAAGAAGTATCAAGCCGAGGAACAACAGGAACAACGCCATCGTAAACCAAATGATAGTCCCAGACAAAGACATTTCACCACGGATTACGCCATACAACAAAGGCGACAACGACATAAAGGCATAACGAGTAGCAATAGAGTAGACCATATCCCACCGTTGGAAACGCTTTTCTATCCCTTGCAGAGCATTGAACTGCCGTTCCTTTTCACGGTCGACAACCATTTGCGGCTCCGTCCACCCAGGAGTGAAACAATTTTGGAAATATTCAAGCGGAAGCGTATAGCGATCAGCAAATGTCACTGTATCATCGACTGATACTTCCGCCGATTCCGTTCTAACCCCGTTCACTTTCATCTTCCCTGTCGGCTCATCGTTATGCGGACGACCGTCGTCTACACGCATCGTGCCGTCAGTGCGCACTGTCAGCGTGCATGCCCAACGTGACACATATTTCAACTTCGTATTTTCCTGAAGCGGAATGTTGAGCCCCACACCCAATTTAAACGAACACGATTCCATAATATTATTCCTTTGTCAACAAATCAACCAACGACAAAATTCTTGCACGGCTAAGAATCAACAACTTTGGCAACAACTTGTTAACGCTCCTGTCAAAAAGACGCAACTCGCCATCAGTCGACAACTCATGGACATAGTCAATGTTAATACAGGTATCGCGAGTGATGCGGAAAAACCTGCCACCCATCTGCGGCTCAAGACGCTCAACCAATTTCGATACAGAGCAATGCACCGAGAACTCACGGCCTCCGGCAATCACCACCTTGCAAGTATTGTTTTTAGCCACATCAACAGTTACCATTATCAAATCCTCCGAATCGAACACACGGATTATTCTGTTTGCATTCAACGCTATCCTCATTTCAGTCTAAGTGTTTGATCATAAATAATGATTTCATCGTCGCGATTCACTCTCTTCACCGCTCCCTGTTCTAAATCCATTCCATTTAGCAAAAGTCCGTTACGTCCGTCCACACTAAGCGCAACCTCTCCGCTGGCATCGCACGACAGCGTGAAATGCACTCGCGACATCCTAAGGTCAGCTGTTTCAAGATGCACGTCAGCTAAACGTCCGCGACCAAACGTCAGTTGCTCTCCGGCTGCGAGCTCTGCCAAAGTATTTCCCTTGCCATCAACAACCGCAATTCTGCATTTGTTCAACGATTGTTCGTCCAACGTAATAGTGGTGTCGGTCAACGTCAGCTCCGGTAGAAATCGTTTAAACCGCAAAGCAACATCGTCACGACCGCAGACACCACAAACGAAGTCTGAAAAATTAATCCCGTTGAGATTTGGAACAAACAATTCAAAGCATCCATTGCAACTGGAAGAAAGGTGCTTAAAATATACCGGTGTGCGTTCCAGACTATTTCCACAGTACTGACATATCATACAAGCAGTCACACTTCCGTTACACATCGTTTCATTTACACTGCCACAATCAGGACAAGTCCATTTAACTTTTGTATGTTTTGCCATAGACCTTTGCGATTTTCCACATTCAACAGTTTTTGTTTTTTGATATTACAAAGATATGTATTTTTCCAATAACTCCCAACAATTATACAGCACATATGCAGAAATGCGCTTTGACCATACATAGACAGTCAAAGCGCATTTTTCTACACCATATCAATATCACCAGGCCAAGCGTCCGTCCCTGCATCATCATCAGGCCAAGCATCTGCTCCTGCATCATCATCAGGCCAAACGTCCGCCCCTGCGTCATCATCGGACCAGACGTCCACTCCTGCGTCATCATCGGGCCAAGCGTCCATACCAGCATCATTGTCTGAGAAATCCAAATCCTCAAGTTTACCGGCAGACATGTCGGCCTCGACCTGGCTGCGCCATTGGTCAAGCTCTCCATCAAGATTTATTACAACACTCATTGTCCTAACTTTTCTATTGATTTTTTCATACTAATCATTGTTTTTGCATACAAGAACGGATATGCCGCCTGATATTTTCGCATCACCGGAGAACAAAGAGATGCAAAATCCTCAGGATTACACAGCAAGTCGTTCATTACATTACCAGACAGCAAATCTTCCATCGACATATTCTCCACAACAGACTGACGCTTTTTTATCGACGTAACCAACTTACGCCCTGCCGGGGATTGATACAGACGTGTCAATTCATCTATTTCATCGGCGGTAAACATATCCATATAAATGGATGCCGCCCGCACCGTAAACTCTGAATCTGTCAAATCCATAATTTTCTGAAGCAAGTCTTGGTTAAGACCCAAAAGTGTCATGCTGATTCTCACTGCGTTTTTCAGCTGCTCAACTTCTCCATTGGCAGCAAATAGACGTTCAAGTTTTGCCGTGTATGCCGTATTCGGAACGCTGACGGTTTTAGCCGTAAATTTTTCCTGCATCGTTAGATTCATCACTGCCTGCAAATATGTCGTGCTAAACAGATTTTCCATTATAGACATCCCCAAAAGCACATCTCCATCTGCCGCAGCACCAATTGTCGTTCCGTTAACTGCCGCATACCTGCGGACAGCCGGAGTCCAAGTCCATTTCACTTCTCTCTGTAACGGAAAGACCGCAACATCGTTCAATTCTCGCTTAACTTGAGCAAAAACATTTCCAAGCTCATCAAAGTTGTCCAATAGGCCAAACATTTCAAGCATTTGCTCCGTAGGAGCGAACGATTGATAGAACTCGCGGATATCAGCTTCCGTCATTCCGAACTTTTGCATTGCGTCTTTGTGATACGAGGTTTTGTATCCAAACACGTCAAGCAACGTTTCTATTTTTGACTCTTTTGCATAAGCACTTGAAAAGGCAAGCAGCAACACCATTGTCAAACTTAAGATTTTCTTTCCCATACGATTATCCTGTTTTTTGTTAGTCCACAAATTTACAAATATTTTTTCAATCCAAGTTAATGTCAGAATCATCATTATATTCCGGGTGCGTCAATCTGTTGCCTTCCGCGTCATACTCAAGGGCCAGAACCAACTCTCCGCTGTCGTCATAGCCATATACGCAACGGGCCACACCATTGACCGCAACAGGCTTCCTCCCTACGCCATATTTAATCACATCCCAACCGATTATACCAGGAAACCGGTCCGCCATTGATGGCGAAACCGGAAGATTCACAAACACATCTCCTCCGTCTTCCCCATCTTTGCAATAGTAATCCGCTGCCATGAGCAGAGCTTCTACGGCACATGCATCGAAGACCGCTCCCCTGCTGAACACAGCCGCCAGAAACTGGGGCTTCATCATGCACTTCCACACAAAAGCGTCAAATTCTGAAGTGTCTGCCATAACACCGTCTTCGTCAAGCGGAGTGCACACAATGTCGCTGTAACCAAGGTCCACCGCCACCCTATGGTTGCCGGCGTCGCGGTAGCCAAGACGCACTGTGCCGTCTTGTACCGTCACAAACTTCTTGTGCCACCCCTCCGGACCGTTCTTAGGATTGCCTTCAGCATCGTAGTAGGCTATCGACGGAGGGTCGGAAGGCGTACCTGTGTAGCGGCACACCTCCCTGTCCACCACCTTTCCTCCAGCGTCCTTATACAGCACCTCAACCTTATAGTTTCCCCTGTTGACAGTTATTGACGAATATCCTTTGTCGCAATTCACGTTGCGGCGTCCCTGCTTGTATTGAAGCGTCTGCAACTGGCGCATATCGTTGAACGTGCCTGTGATTTTCTGCCGCCTGCCGGAGGCCATCGTCATCGTGAAGTCATAAACACTGTCGTGATGCACGACATCGAGCGTAAACCGCCGCTTCGAAACAATCCGGGCTTTCTTCAACCAATCGTTTTTCTTCTCAACACTGCTCTCATGCGGACGCAACGGTGTACCACCGAGGGCAATGTAGATTTGCTTCAGATCCGGCTCAAGGCCTATGGGATAGCGCAATGGCATATCCAACAGGTCATACCACACAGCATCTTCACGTTCCGGATTTTTGCTCCGGTCTATATACAAATTTCTTGACGGGACATCTGGCCATGCGTCAATCCCGATCAGCGCACACACAATCAACAGTATTACCCTCGTAAATCTCATAGTCATCACCTCCTGTTCCTACATTTCATACAAATATCCATCGCTCGACAGATCGTCGACAGCATCGTCTGGAATACCTATCTGATCATCAAGTGGTTCGTCATCAAGTACATCAACAACGCCCTCGTCATCAAGCCGCACTGTGCTACCATCGTCCACCAGCGACAAGTCATTAATCGTATACGTATCATCGTCATAACTCATTGCAATGTCATACACTCCGTCACCATTGACGTCAAGCAGCAGGCTGTGGCCATCCGGAGTGTACATATCCGCCATATATCCGCTGAAAGGCACCGCCGGCGAGAGCACGCCGTCCTGCATGTCGAGCTTCACCGTATGCACCGCATCCACAGGCTGCTCCTGCGGCCATGCCTCGTTGTCTCTGTCATCGGGCCACGCCTCGTTGTCGTGCTTCTGCGGCCACGCTTCGTTGTCATGCTTCTGCGGCCACGCCTCATTGTCGTGCTTCTGCGGCCACGCTTCATTGTCGTGCTTCTGCGGCCACGCTTCGTTGCCTTTGTCATCGGGCCACGCTTCGGCAGCATTGTTGTCTGCTATATGCCCAGCCGTAACGTCTGCCACATCGCTCGCATCAACGAGCTCTGTCGGCTCCACATCAGGTGTTGTAACATCGTCGTCAACCATTGCCATAACGCCGGCACCTGCGGCTGCGCCGGCACCTATCCCGGCTGCCACCTTGGCAAACGTTTTCCCTTTATTGCTTCTTTGCTCGTCGACTGTCGTCGTTTCCTCTACGTTGATTCCGTCTAAATCTCTTGTTTCCATAAATACAGTTTTAAGTGGTTGATAATTATTCATTGATAAATCATTCCGGTTGTTCAGCAACTACAGTATCAAGTTGGTTCTTTAAGTCAGCCTTCAATTTCATTGATTCAAAATGCCATTTTTTGGTTTTTTTCATCATCTCATCAATACGCTTTCCGATTTCTTCAATCTTGACCATATCAGGATCGGGGCGAAAGCGCTTCACTTCCGGCATCATGGTTTTGACCTCAATAGACCACCTACCAAGAAGCCATATCCGCCTTGTAACATACCTATAGCTATACAACTTTCCATTTTCAGACTCTGCCGGTCGAGGCAGTGGCACGGCAGTCGCAGCGACCGTTCTATGTTCTGTTTTGGATGGTATGGACTGAATCCATCCCACCAAAGCCTTCAATGCAAAGAATGCAGCCACAACAGGAGCAACTATTCCTAAGTATCTCATCAAATTTCTCATAGCGTCAAGTTTTTCTCGTTTACACAACAAAAATAGTCACCGACAACTTCCATCGGAAGTCATCGGTGACTAAACGTATCGTTTGCAGTGACGAAACCCTTGTCTAATCAGTCGGCGAGTGCTTGAATTTCGTTCATAACCTCCACGGAGATGTCCTGCTGGTTGTTGCGGTAGATTTCAAAAAGTTCCTTTTTTGCCGACCCCACACCTCTTTTTGCTTTCGGCAGCAGTCGCCGGCAATAGGAATCCAACTCATCTGGAGAAAGAGTCTTCCAATCAATGTTGGACTCTTGTTCTTCCTCCCTATTGACTTGCTGCCTTATGTTTTCTTTTATATCCGGGAGCGTTAATACTGGCGGTTTCGGCGATATCAGTGGCTCTAACGCAACATCATACGAATCGCTATCATTAAAATTCATAACGTTTGAAGTATCGTCAATCTCTGAAAACTCCAATTGTTCCATCCCGTTGAAGAAATTCTTTCGAGCATTCTTTAAATCTTCTTCAAAAAAGAACCAACTAATCAATACTGCACAAAGCATTATAGCTATTAACTTGAACATCTTCGACTTGTTTTTGCTCGATTTTTCATTTAGCTGATTGTGTAAACCAGAGTTCTGGGAATCATAGTCGTCAGAATCCCCCTCCCATATACCCAAATCCACAGATGTGGGCTCCTCTTTGTCGGTACACATATCCACGGTTGTGACATCATCGCTGAGCAGCCATTTGAAGTCGTTTTGCCAAAGCGTGCGAATATTGGCGGCGCGTGTGTTCAAATCCTCCGCTGTGAGCATCTCTACGATATGTCGCAGCAGGAAATCCTGAATCTCTTCCACATGGTCGCCAAGCATTCCGGCAATCGGCGTTCTGCCTGTGGCAAGGAAATATATCACCTTGCCAAGCGAATAATAGTCACTACGACTATCTATATCGTCTGAGTCGAGCAACTGTTCCGGAGAAGCGTAAAGCACTGTGCGCGGAGCCTGTTGTGTGGTCAAATTGCTGTCGGTAGAGACCCACTTACAGATGCCGAAATCAAAAAGTTTCACATTGCCGTTGGGCAACAACATTATATTGTCCGGCTTGATGTCGCGATGTACGATGCCCTTGCTGTGAAATTCTCTCATCGCCTCAAGCAATTGCGCTGTCCAACGTCTTATTTGTTCTGCCGTAGGACGATTGCCTATGCTAACGTAATAGCGCAGCGTCTGACCTTCAAGATAGTCCATGGCAAAAGCAAGAGTGCCGCCCGAAGTTTTGCCACATCCTCCAATGGCATGCACTGAATACGGCGACTGCAATTGCGAAATCACTAAAACCTCCCGACGGAAGCGTTCCATCAGCAGTTCGCGGTTTTTATTTTTCCAGCCATCCCTTGGCACCAATATTTTAACCGCCACAACCTTACCGGCTTCCGACTGTGCTTTCCACACCTGGCCCCAACCGCCTTCTCCAAGTTTTTCAAGCAGTTCATAACCAAGCAACCGTATCCCAGTGTCTATCTCTTCTTCCATTGCTTTTACATATTATTGCACAAATATAACAACAAACTATCAATTTTCAGACATATCTGTCTAGCTATTTTTATTTACGCAAAAATAGCTGCAACTATGCGGTTTTCAAACGCAACAGTGACCAATTGCCATTTTCCGGTGACGTAAAAGCGGAACGGCATTCCGGACGTTGAACGTCCGGAATGCCGTTTTTTTTGGCTCACTTTTCAGCGTGCTATTTTCTGAATCGTTTAGATTGCCTGCTCCACCGCCCAGGTGAAGGCTCGCAGTCCAAGCTGCGGGCTTGCCGCGTCGATGTCGCGCAGCCGGTTGAGCAACGTGTCCACCTTGCTGTCGTCAATCACGGTGAGCAACGCCCCGTTGAGCGTTGGCCACGCATGGCTGCCGAGGTGTGGCTCTCCGCCACGCTGTCCAGCCCCGACGAGCGACGGCCATCCGGTGAATCCTTTGATGTCGAGTTCGCGCATCGCTGTCAGCACGTCGTCTTCGTGCGCTTGGTTGTATGCTATAAATACTGCTTTCATTGTCTTATTTCTTTAACGTTTTCAACTCTTTTTGCGTGCACGCTTGATGCCGATGCGGGCAAACACGCTATAGAGCGTCGGGATAATGATGAGGGTGATGAGCGTGGAGAACGACAATCCCCATGCCACCGACATACCGAGGGCGCGCCACATCTCGGAACCTTCGCCCTTGCCCACTGCCATAGGAATCATACCGATGACGGTGGTGAGGGTGGTCATAAGAATCGGGCGCAGACGCGAGCGTCCGGAGGTCACGATGGCGTTGACGAGACCGAGGCCGCGCTCACGGCAGAGCATGATATAGTCGATAAGCACAATACCGTTGTTGACCACAATACCGATAAGCATCAGCAAGCCGAGCATCGCCATGATGCTGAGCGGTGTGCCTGTGACAAAGAGTCCCATCAGCACGCCGGTCAACGCAAACGGGATTGAGAACATGATGACAAACGGATAGGTCAACGACTCAAACTGCGATGCCATGATGATGAACACGAGTACGATGATCAATGCCATGAGCATTATCATATCGGAGAACGTGTCCTGCTGGTCTTCAAACGTTCCGCCGAACTGCCATGTGAAGTCGGCAGGCATGTCTATCTCGCCCATCGCCTTGTTGGCTGCCTTGACCACATCAGAGAGAGCGTAGCCTTTGGCCACGATGCATTTCACCGTGATTACGCGCTCGCGGTCGCGACGCTCGATGGTTGGCGGTGTCTGCGACTCGACCACCTTGCCAAGGTCGCGTATTTTGATGCCCTTGCCTTGACTGTTGTAGATGGTTATGTTCTCGATGTCCTCAACCGACTGGCGGAACTTCTTGTCGTAGCGCACACGGATTTTATATTCGTCGCCGTCCTCGCGATAGTTTGTCAGCGCGCTGCCTGTCACGCGGTTGCGGAGATAGGAAGCGGCTGTCTGCATGTTAAGTCCGTTGAGGGCGAGCTTCTGGCGGTCGAAGTCGACGCGGTATTCGGGAGTATACTCGTCGCGGCTGATGCTCACCTGCGAGCAGCAGTCCTCGCTGAGCATCTTTGCCGACACGTCGGAGGCAATGCGGTCAGACGTAGTGAAGTCGTAGCCATAGATTTCAATCTCCACCGCCGCCTCGCCGCCGATTCCGCCGCCACCGCCGCCGGCGGCAACGTTGAACGTGCGGATTTCAGGATACTGGTTCAGGTCGTGGCGGATAGCATCGCAAATCTCGCTGAGCGACCGCTCGCGCTCAGTCGAGCGCACGGTGCTGATGTTGTATTGCAGGATGTTGTTGCCGTTGTCCTGCATACTGCCGAAGATGTTGTCCTCGCCGGCCTGTCCCTCTGAGAAACTTACCGTAGTCACCTCCGGACAGTTGCTTTTCAGCTGCTCATAGATGCGGAAACCAAGAGCGCGCGTCGTTTCCTGACGCGTGCCGGCTGGCAGCTTCACGGTGATGCCGATTCGCGAGTTGTCCTGCTGCGGGAAGAACTCCGTCTTTATCTGCGGCATCAGCACCACTATCGACGCGACAAACAAGCCTACGATGATGGCAAGCGTCGCCCAGCGATGGCGCAAGGCTGTGCGGAGAAGCGCGGCATAGCCGTCGGTCACCTTTTTCAGGAATGCGTCAAACGGGTTTGACACCATTTTCTGGAACAGGTTGTATTTCTTGTCAAGACGCAACATCAACGAGCAGAGGGTCGGTGTCAGTGTGATGGCGCCGATGGTCGATACCGACAGGATGATTGTCACCATCCATCCCAACTGCTTGAACATGATTCCTGCCATACCGCTGATCATGGTCAGCGGCAGGAACACGGCAATGGTGGTAAGCGTGGAGGCGATTACGGAGATTGCAACCTCGTTGGTGGCAAACATCGCCGCCTGGCGCGGACGGCTGCCGCGCTCGATGTGGGTGGTGATGTTCTCAAGCACCACGATGGCGTTGTCGACCACCATACCGATGGCTATCGAGAGCGCACTCATCGAGATGATGTTCATCGTGTTGCCGGTGGCGAGCAGATAGATGAGCGCCGAAAGCAGCGAGATTGGGATTGTGAGCACAATCACAAACGTGGCGCGCCAGCGTCCGAGGAACAACAGTACCACAAAGCTGACAATGAGCATCGTGATGAGGATGGTGTGCTTCAACGACTCTATCGTGTTGATGATATAGTCGGACGTGTCGACAATCAAGCCGATATGCACGTCGCTCGGAAGGTTTTTCTCTATCTGCGACAGACGGGCTTTAACAGCCTTGGAAATCTCGACAGAGTTGGCTCCCGACTGCTTCTGAACGATAATCATGCCGCCAAGCTCGCCGTTGGTATACGCCTCCTGGGCGCGCTCCTGCGGCGCGTCGTCGATATGCGCCACGTCGCGCAGATAGACCGGTGTGCCGCTGTAGGTGCCCACCACGAGGTCGAGCATCTCGTTGACGTCGGCAAACTCTTTCTGCACACGCATTGAATAGACATTCGAGCCGATGTCGATTGTGCCCGCCGGCACATTGAGATTCTCGGCGGCAAGCACTTGGCTTATCTGCTCTATCGAAATGCCATAGGCATCGAGTTTGTAAGGGTCGCAAAGCACCTGTATCTCACGGTCGGGAATACCGGAAATCGAGACCGACCCCACGCCCGACACGCGTGCCAGCGGCGTTGCCACCTGGTCGTCGAGAATCTTATACAATCCCGTCATGCTCTCCTTTGCCGACACGGAAAGGATGAGGATAGGGATGTCGTCGGTGCCGAACTTGAACAGAATAGGCTTCTGCGCTCCGTCGGGGAGCGTGGTGACGCGGTCGAGTTTGTCGCGCACGTCGTTGGTTGCCACATCGATGTCGATGCCGTATTCAAACGTCAGCGTGATGATGGAGATGTTTTCCTTCGACTGCGACGTGATGTGCTTCAAGTCGCTCACGCCGTTAAGCATATTTTCCAGCGGACGCGTGACATTGGTTTCTATGTCCTCCGCGCTCGCACCTGAATAGGTGGTCATCACCATGATGGAGTTGGTCTCGATGTCGGGATAGAGGTCGATGCTCAACCGCGTCAACGAGAATAGTCCGAAGATGGCGATGCCGAGGAAAATCAGGATTGTTGTGATTGGCCGCTTGACGGCTGTCTGATATATACTCATAGGGCAATCCTTTTTATTTCTTCACTACCTTCACTTTGGAGCCGTTCTTCAGGCGCGACTGCCCAGCCACGACAACCGTTTCGCCGGGATTCACTCCGCTGAGGATTTCATATTCGGTGTCGAGACGCTGTCCGAGCTCCACTTTGCGGTACTCCGCCTTGTCGCCCTTGACAACATACACATAGCGGTCGCCAGAGCCTACAAGTTTCTGCACGGCGCGGTCGGGCACCACAACGTGCTTGGCGCGTCCGTGATTGATAGTGACACGGGCATACATTCCCGGGCGCACACGCTCGTCGGCATTGGCAATCAGAAGCTCGACGGTGAATGTGCGGGTCGACGGGTCAATGGTCGGATAAACGATATTGACCTTGCCGGTAAACACCTCGTCGCCGTAGACATCGAGAGTGAAGTCTACGTTCATGCCTTTCTTTATCTTGGTGAAGAGCGACTCCGAGACGTTGACCTTCATCTTGACAGGGCGGATTTTCTCTACCACAAAAATCGGGCTGGCGCCGCTGTACATGTCGCCGCTGTCGTAGTTGCGCTGCGACACGACGCCGCTGATAGGACTGATGAGACGCGTGTTCTCGGCAAGGTTTTCATAGTTGCGGCGCGAGATGTCGTATGCCATCTTTTTGGCGTCCCATTCCGACTTTGAGCATCCGCCGATTTTAAACAGCTCGTCCACACGCTTGAACTCAAGATGGTTGTTTTCCATCTGCAGGCGCACCTGGTCGAGGTTTGCCGGATCCATATCGGCAAGTTTCTGTCCTGCCGACACGTGCTGTCCCACCTCCACATACACCTTGCGTATGCGCATAGGCGACTGCGGGGCGATGTTGTTTGTCACGTTGGCTTCCACGGTGCCTGTGAACGAATTGACCTGGTCCACCTCGCGGTAGTCTGTTTTTGCCACCTCCACATTCATTGTGCCGTCGGCGGCTTTCTTTTCCTCTTTGGCTTTGTCGCCGCCGGAGCATGCCGTAGCGGCGATGGCGACAGCCATTGTCATGGCAATCTTGTTGAGTGTCTTGATATTCATTGGGGTTCTGTTTTATTTTTCGTAAGTGTATTCCGTGCCGAGAGTCTCGTCAAGCTGCGCCTGCGCCACAAGATATGAGTAGACCGCCTGGCTGCGGTTGAGTTGCGACTGTGTGAGCGCCAGCTGCGAGTCGTTGACCTCGAGCAGCGTGCCGGCGCCGGTGTCGTAGCGCTTCACGGCGATGTCGTAGCCCTTGCGCGCCTGGTCGACACTTTTGCATGCCGACTCATACTGGCGTATGCCTGTGCGCATCTTGTCGACGCTCTGGCGCACGCCCACCATCAGGTTGCGCTCGGTGTCGAGACGCGTGAGGGCAAGTTGGTCAATCTGCACTTTTGTCTGCTTCAACGAGTTGTAGCGGCATCCGCCGGAAAAAATCGGGATGTTGAGCGACAGTCCGAGCGTTGAATACGGATTCCAACGATAGTCCTTGAAGCGGAAATCGTTTGCCATCGCGTTCCATTGGTATGCGAACGACAGGTTGAGCGTCGGATAATAAGCGGACTTCGCCACGTCGCGCGACTTGAGCAGCTGCCGCTGCTGCAGGTCGATTTGTCGCAACGATGAGTTTTGGACAAGCATCGTGGTGTCTACCTTCATATAGCCGTCATAAAGGCGGTCGGTATAGTCGTTGAGCGACCCCGTGCAATCGATGCTCATGTCGAGATCCACTCCGATAAGCGCTTTCAGGCGCCATTTGGCAAGCACAATGGAATTTTCGGCGTCAAACAGACTTGGCTCCACATTTTTCACCGCGACGTCGGCGCGGATAAGGTCGTATTCCGACGACAGTCCCTGCTGGTATTTCTGGTTGATGTCGTCATATTTCTTCTTTGCGTTGTCATAGTTTTCCTTGAGTGCGTCGCGGCTTGCCTCGGCAAGCATCACGGCATAGTATGCCTGCTTCACCTGCGACACCATGGAGATGCGCGACTGTCGCGACTTTTCCACCGCAAGCTCAACATCGTCGGCAGAGATGCTCAGCTGTTTCCACAGTTGGGCGTTGACAAGGGGCAACGAGAGCGCGAAGCCTGCCGACCACGTATTGTCCATTCCCACCTTGATGCCGTCGCGCATCGCCGATGCGGCTTCCGTGCCTTCCGCTCCCTCCGTGCCTTCCGAAGAGCCGCCACCGAATCCTTTCATGTCGCCCATATACATCACTTGCTTCTTCAACGTGCGGTTGTAGCCTGCTGAGAAGTCGAGGGTTGGCATAAGGTTGGCGAGCGTGCCTTTCTTGGCATACTCCTGCTTGGTGATTTCACTGTCGGCAACCTTCACCGTCGGGTTGTCGGATAGGGCTATACGCACAGCATCGTCAAGGGTCAGCGTGGTGGTCTGAGCCACGGCTGTCGACGCCAGAGCCACCGACGCCGCCATTAGGATTGTCTTGATTGAGTTGGATCTCATCGCGAGTATAAAATAGTTTAGTAGATAAACAAAAAAAGGAACCGACTTTTCTGTCGATTCCTCTGGGTGGGTGTTGACGGATTCGAACCGCCGACCCTCTGCTTGTAAGGCAGATGCTCTGAACCAGCTGAGCTAAACACCCGTTTGTTTCCGAAAGCGTTGCAAAGGTACGACTATTTTTTGAATCCACAAATTTTCCGGCAACTTTTTTTCCAAAAATTCGTTTTTTCCTCCATTTTCGCCATTTTCCCGCTTCCAATCGACAATTTTGGCACAAATATATAGCATAGGGGCATATCTACAAATGATATATATCATATACTCCGTCTCTGTTCGCATATTTACCACTATTTCACGAAAAAGCGAAAAAAGAGGTAACGTAAGAATGGTATTGTTAAAACGACGGAATATTTTCGAACTTTGTGCCATGAAACAATGGAAACGCTGGCTGGCTACCGTACGCGGAGCGAAGCGGATGCGTGCCGGAGGTTCGCCACTACTTGTGGCCGGACGGCTTCCCACGGATGGTTACGATGCCGCTGACTCAACTTTTCTCGCTAAAATATTTTTCGTGATTTATACAACCGCTCTTCGGCGGTAGATTCTTCTTCCGCTCCCTGACCCCAGGTTGGCTAGCCAACCTGGGGCTATGATTATACAACCGTCCTTCGGCGGTTGCCTTCGTCATCGAATTGCCATCCCCGTTGATAAAAACATTCTCCATTTGCATGCGCCAACGTGCGGCGCATCACAAAAACTGCCGAAGAGCAGTTTAATATGTTAGCACGGGGTTGGCTCGCCTACCCCGTGACACCGGTGGCATGCGCAACTACCGCCGAAGTGGGGTTGTAGAAACGCCGAGAACCATCGCCAGGCCGACCATCGTCGCGGAGCGTCTGCTCTTTTTCCGATTTCGCCGATTCTGTCTTGCTCATACATCCAAAACAAGCCGATGCAAAATCTCTCATTACAAGTAGCCATTAGAATAAACTCATGCCTACCCGAAAAAAAGGGGCGCCGCCGTTGCCGGCAGCGCCCCAATTCAAAGTCTATGTTTAACCGTAAACACTATGGTTGGTCTGAATCCCACCAAACATTAAGTGTGTTAACTTGATCTGAGTTGTACCAAGCCTTACCCGGAAGTTCAGAAGCACCAGGAATCTCAGCACCGATAGCCATTACATTGTCAGAGTTGTAGTTGATTTCAATAGACGCTGGCTTCCAGCGACGCGGACCCTTACCCATCGGACAGTAAGTCAGATATTTTGGATTGTTCATATACTCATACGACTTGTTCCAGTTCATGAAGATGTTAGTGTCGAAATCGTGACGACGGAAATCGTTCCAAGTTTCAACCATAAACAACTCGGTCATGAGCTTTTGAGTCATAATCTTACCCATTGTGATGTCGCCGGCTGTTCCGAGAGCGCCACCATCAGCGCAGTAAGCATCGATGTCGGCCTGCTTCATCGGAGTGAACGACGGACAGTCGTTCAAAGCAGGATCTTCCTGACACCACTTAGTCAACTGATCGTTTACAGCCTCAATGTGAGCCTTCACTGCGGTCTGATAAGCAGCGAATGCACCAGCCTTGTCGCCCTTGCGCATCAGCACCTCAGCCTTGATGAAGTTGGCTTCCCAATAAGTGCCAAGGTAAGTAGGGCTTGACGGACGAACCTGGAAGATACCGCTGATTGCAGACTGGTCTTTACCAGCGTTGCCACGCCACAGAAGGTCTACATTCTTTGAATATCCCTTGCTGCTCGATTTGCTCTGTACGAATACGGTATCGCCCCAACGCTCAGCGTTGTCAGTTTTGCAGTACCAACGATTCTTCGTATTGTCCCAGATAGTCGGGTACGGGCCAGAGTTGCTGAAGATGTTTGATGTGAGGTCAACACCTACAGAACGACGCCACTTGCCGTCAGCAGTCCATTTGATTTTCTGACCGAATGCCTCAGCAGGAGTATCGGCAGATTTTCCACTGCGCGCCCATGGGATGAAGTGGTCGGCACGTGGGTCTTCAATACCCTTGCCGTCGAAGTTGGTCAAGTTCTCAAAGTATGTTTTCGTAACATAGTAGTTCGAGTTCATACCAACGCATGAGTAAACTGTAGAATAGTCAACGGTCTCGTTCCAACCAAGCACGTCGTGAGTGCTGCCGTCGGTATCCGTGTGGCGGATAACTGTGTTGTCGGCATTGCTCTGCTGTGCCTTTGCAAGGCAGTCAAGGATAGCTTGCTCATCATATTTGCCTTCTTTCCAAGAGCCGGCAGTCTTCTTGCTCAAGTGGTTCAACCAACGAGCCTTCAACAAGTAAGCAAACTTGAGCCATTTCTGGGCATCACCGTTGTTCCAGCTATCGCCGGCAGCTAATGGCTGCGCAGAATCCGGCTGGTCTTTCTGGAACAGCTCGATAGCCTCATCAATATCGGCCATACAACCCATAAAGATTGTTCTGCCGGTATCAAATTTTGGAGAGTCAATATTTGAGAAAGTCTCAGTATATGGCATCTCCCCAAAAATATCAGTCATAAGCATAAATCCGTATGCCTTGATCAGACGAGAAGCTCCAGCATAGTGGTATGCGCCATCAGCCATTGCCTTATCATACATCGTTTTCAAGTTGGGGCCTACACCCACGAAGAACCACTGGTAGGTGTTTCCGCTACGGGTAGCCGAGCCGAGGTTCCACAAAGCGGCGCCCTGGTCGCGGGCATTACCTCCAGAAACGATGTTGCCGGCATAGTAAGATGCGTTGCAACCTGTGTTCATATAGTCATGGCTCATATAAAATTGGCACCATGGCAACAAGTTCTGATAGCTCACTGTCTCAACAGAAAGAGAAGTGGGGTTTGTATTGATGTCGAGCCAGTCGTTGCAGGATGTCGCCGACAATGCCAGTGCCGCACCAAGAATCATTGATTTATATAATTTCATAGTTGTCAAGTTTTAAGAAATTAGAATGTCAAGTTTACACCAAATGCGAAGCTTGCTGTTGCAGGAACACCGCAGTAGTCGATACCTACTGAAGAAGAACCTACGACACCTGAACCTGCTGCTGCCACTTCTGGGTCACCGTCATAGTTGGTGAAGAGAAGAACGTTGTTGGCAGTTGCTGTGAACACTGCACGCTGGATGAATTTAGATTTTGCGAGCAATGACTTCGGCATCTCGTAAGAGAGTGAGATTGTGCGCAGACGGAGAGAGTTGACCTCCTTCATGAAGTTGGCACTTTCCTTTGCGTAGTATGTCTGCCAGTAACCGTTGATGATAGTCTCGCCGCTGGCTTCCTTACCATTGTATTGATAAGTCTTGCCTGCCTCAAATTCAAATGTACGGTCTTCGTAGATTGGGTTGTCTTTTGTACCACCTGTTTGCACAACTCCGTCAATTCTCAAATAGTCGCGGTTTTCTGTCAATTTGCTTGTTCCGGCTACGGTCATAGCATACTGTGTACCGTTGTAAACGTGTCCACCTACGCGGAATTCCCAAAGCATGTTGAACGTAAAGTTCTTCCAAGTCAATGTGTTGTTCCAACCGCCCTGGAACTTAGGCTCACGGTTACCAATTTCGTATGTAGTGCTACCATCGCATGTCGGCATACCGTTAGCGTCAAGCACTACCTTGCCGTCTGCTGTGCGAGTCCAGCGAGAACCGGAGATTGCCATGAAGTTACCGTCGTTGAACGAAGCAGCCTTTGCGTTACCTACCTGTACGTCTGTCACGTAAAGGATTTCGCAGCCGTCGAGAAGGTTGCCTACAGTACCGCGGTTACCAGAGAGATTGATACCGGTTTCCCATGTCCAGTCCTTAGTTTGGATTGGTGTGCCACTGATGCTCAACTCCATACCCTTGTTGTAAACGTCGCCGGCGTTGACTGAGTACAGGATGTAGCCCGAACCGTTTGACAAACGAGGAGTAAGAATCTGGTTGTAAGAGTTGTTGGTGTAGTAAGCGTAGTCAAATTTCAAGCGGTTCTTGAAGAAACGGAGTTCAAGGCCCAACTCTGTAGACTCTGTGATCTCAGGTTTCAAGTTGGCGTTACCACGCTGCCAATGGTGTCCCACTCCAGACACGCCACCGATATATGTACCTACCGGCCACAAGTATGTGCTGGTAACATAAGGATTGGTGTCCTTACCTACGCGAGCCCAAGATGCGCGAATCTTACCGAATGTAAGAATGTCGTTGTTCATCACGTCAAGATCCTGAAGCAACTGAGTGAATGCGAAAGCACCGCTGACAGATGGATAGAAGTATGAACGGTTGTCGATAGGAAGAGTAGACGACCAGTCGTTACGCCCTGTAACTGTTGCAAACACTGTGTTCTTCCAGTCCGCACGGAACTCACCGAATACGCCTACAAGACGTTTTTGCGTTCTTGAACTTTGGAAATTGCGGTCTGTAGGAAGAGCGTTGTCGAATGCATAGAAACCTGGAACCTGGAAGTTGTAAGCCATTCGGTAGTTGCTTGTTGTCTTGGTGTCGTCGGTCGATGTGCCGAGCATCAGATTGAGGTTGAAGTCGCCGAACTGCTTGTTGAAGTTGGTCATCAAGTTGGTCGACAAATATTGGTAGCGGAGAGAGTTCTCGCTCAACATACCTTTCTGCCAAGCCTCCTTGTATACACCGCCGGCACCGATACGGTTGGTGTTCTCAGTAGTATAAGAGTCGATACCCATACGGTAAGAAATCCACCACCAGTCGGTAATGTCGGCTTTTACTGAGAAGTTGCCGGTGAAACGCTCGGTGTTGTCCTTCATCTTGTTGTTGTTCAAAATCCAATATGGGTTGTCGCGCTCGTCAGCTACGTCAAGACGGTCGCCGAACATGCGGTAGCGTGTGCCGTCTTCGTTCTTATAATGAGTCATGTCGTCTGTAGGCGACCACATATAAAGACTTGACATTGTACCTGATCCGCTTGATCCATAAAGCGCTGCAGAAGTGATGGTCTTGTCGGTGCGTGCCTGTGAGTAAGCCACGTTGGCACCGAATGTGAACATCTTGAATTTCTGCTCGCCGTTGAAGCGGAATGTAGTCTTGGTGTAGCCGGTTGTCGGGATGATACCGTCCTGATCGTAGAACGAACCAGAAAGGAAGAAATTGCTATTCTTCGTACCACCAGAAATACTTAGGTTTGTATCCCATGCTCCAGCCTGCTGGAAAAAGTCACCGATATTGTCGTAAATTGGTGTGTCTGCATCAACTTTTGTTCCCCATGAATTATAAGCGAAATCGTCAAATGTAGTACCAATATAGTTCCCAGCTTTATCATAGTTGTCCTGAAGGAAACCACGGCGATAGCGGTTCTGGGTCTTAGGAAGATCCTTAACCCAAGAAGTGATATATTTAGCGGAGAGGTTGACCTCAACGCGTCCTTCTTTACCTTTCTTAGTAGTGATGATCACAACACCGGCAGATGCGCGCGAACCATAAAGAGCGGCTGCGGCAGGACCTTTGAGGACCGACATGTTCTCGATATCCTCAGGGTTGATATCCATCACACGGTTTGAGTTGGTTGTTGATGTCGACAAAGTACCGTCGAAGGCTGAGTTGCCGACTACGGAAGTCGAGTTGTCATAAATCACACCGTCAACAACAAACAGAGGCTGGTTGTCGCGCTCCAATGATGTACCACCACGGAGAATGATTTGCGAACCGGCACCTGCAGAACCTGAAGTCTGCGTAATGTTGACACCAGCAATCTTACCAGAAAGCGAGTTGATGGCGTTGGCTGACTTGTTTTTCATCAATTCGTCGGCGTTAAGATCGTCGACAGCGTAGCCAAGCGACTTTTTGTCTTTCTTGATACCGAGAGCGGTTACGACCACCTCGTCCAGATTTTGGGTTGTGCTTTTCAATGTCACAGTGTAGCTACGGGCAGCGCCAACAGCCACTTCCTGAGTCTTGGCACCCACATAAGACACGACAAGCACCTGACCTGGCTTGGCTTGCAGACGGAATTTACCATCGGCGTCAGTAGCCGCGCCACGATTTGTGCCTTTGACCGATACAACCGCCCCTATAAGAGGCTCTCCATTGGAATCATAAACAATTCCTGTTACTTCACCAGCCTGAGTCTGAGCATATGCTGTACCCCCCCCCATTGGTATGAACGGGGTTGCTCCTGCGAGTGAAAGTGCCACGAACATTGCACTTAGATTTTTCATAAGCATAATTAATTTATTTGGTTTGTTCCCACTTTTTACGGTGAGGGTTTTTCTCATAACAATCTCGTGCCGCCAAGCCATTTAAACCACGGCTTTTGCAGCTCAAATGGTTTTAGTCAATGCAAATTGAGCAAAAAAAAGCGAGACAAGCAAATATTTTTAATGTTTTTTTCGCATTTCTCAAACAATTTTTACCCAAAAAGAGAAAAATGTTTTAAAACATAATTTCACAACAAAAAAATCGGAGACACATCGCTGCATCTCCGATTCAATCAGCCTTCTCAACCACTGACAATTCATCGCAAAGCATTGGACACAGTAGGAACAAACTGCACTCCCAAGGCTGCGGCAATACGAAGGAAACTGGACAGCTGCACATCCACCTTGCCTCGCTCCACTCTTGCAATATAGCTCTGCTCTCTGCCCAATTTGTCAGCAAGTTGCTTCTGCGTCATTCTCAGTTCCTGCCTACGGCTACGCAATATTTGCCCGTAATACCATGAAAGCGCCTCCTCATGGAATTCATCACGAGCCGGTGTGTCTTGTCTTCCGTATTCATCAGCCAATTGCTGATTGAACGTTGGCAGTTTCTCTAATTTTTCTTCATTCAACTTTCTCATTGTTCCAACTCCTTTAATATAGATTGTGCCAATTCTATTTGCTTCCGATATTCTTTTGTTGATTTTTTCAGGAAGCCATTCAAAAGAACAATCTTTGTTGATTCTATTATATTTGATTTATCTACGGCAAACAAAATGGTACGATATTCATTATTACCAACCGAGACCCTCATTTCATACAAATCTGTATTCTCAAGATGCTTGACAAATTTTGTTGACACATCATAAATTGTCGTTATCACATCTATGACATATTTAAATTTTGTCTGCACCTTTGCTGGCAAAGATGCATAAAATGCCTCAAATTGTGGTGTCTTGTAAACAATTCTAATCTCTTTCATACGGACGCCTATAGCTTTCGCTCTGCAAATATAACCAATTAGTCATATTCACACAATAGAAAGCAACAAAAAAATCGGAGACACATCGCTGCGTCCCCGATTCAATTATTCACCACTATTCTACTCTCAGATAATCTTTTCCAAATCCTTAGTGTTCTGTCTAACCATCTCGTCGCTCACCTGATAATTGGCAAGATCGCCGGAAATATACTGGTCATATGCCGCCATGTCGATAAGCCCGTGACCCGACAGGTTGAAGAGTATCACCTTGCTTTCGCCTGCCTCTTTTGCTTTTTTTGCCTCGCGGATGGCAGCGGCGATGGCGTGCGACGACTCCGGAGCCGGGATTATGCCCTCCGAACGGGCAAACATTGTGGCTGCGGCAAAGGTTTCAAGCTGCGGGATGTCGACCGCTTCCATCAGGTTGTCCTCCTTCAGCTGGCTCACCACCGATCCTGCTCCGTGGTAGCGCAAGCCGCCGGCATGGATATTTGCAGGCGCGAAATTATGTCCGAGCGTGAGCATCGGGATGAGCGGTGTGTAACCAGCCTCGTCGCCGAAATCGTATTGGAACACGCCGCGGGTCAGCTTCGGACACGACTCCGGTTCGGCGGCGATGAAGCGCGTGTTGCGCTCTCCGCTGAAATTGTGGCGCATGAACGGGAATGAGATTCCGCTGAAGTTGCTGCCTCCGCCGAAGCATCCAATCACGATGTCGGGATATTCGCCAGCCATAGCCATCTGCTTTTCCGCCTCAAGTCCGATGACGGTCTGGTGCAGCGCCACGTGGTTGAGCACCGACCCGAGCACGTATTTGCAGTTTGGCGTCGACATCGCAAGCTCCACAGCCTCTGAAATCGCCGTGCCGAGCGAACCTTGATAATTAGGATTGTCGGTTATGATTTTACGTCCTGCCTTCGTCGACATACTCGGCGACGCTATCACCTCCGCGCCGTAGGTCTCCATTATGGAGCGGCGGTAAGGTTTCTGATGATAGGACACCTTAACCATATAGACGGCAAGCTCCAGTCCGAAATGCTTGGCGGCAAGCGAAAGTGCCGCGCCCCACTGTCCGGCGCCTGTTTCAGTCGTTATGTTTGTAACGCCTTGTTGCTTGCAGTAGTATGCCTGCGGCACTGCCGAGTTAAGCTTGTGCGAGCCTACCGGACTGACGCTTTCGTTCTTGAAATAGATATGCGCCGGAGTGTCGAGAGCCTTCTCCAAGCCGCGGGCGCGCACCAACGGTGTAGGACGCCAGATTTTGTACATGTCGCGCACCTCCTCCGGGATTTCAATCCAAGTGTCGGCGGTGTTCATCTCCTGGCGCGATGCCTCTTCTGAGAAAAGAGGGAACAGATCTTCCGCTGTAAGCGGTTGTTTCGTTGCCGGGTTGAGCATTGGACGGGGCTTGTTGGGCATCTCCGCCACGACATTGTACCATGCTTCTGGAATCTCCTTTTCTTGCAAAAGGAATTTTTTCGAATCTTCGTTCATATCTGCATATTTATTTATTGACACTGCAAATATATGCCTATTTTTTGAATAAGCAAAACTTTTCGCATAAAAAATTAGATTTTATTCGAAATAAAACGAACATTCTGCATAAATATTACTTCATGCAATAGATTCCACCAGTTTTTGTATAATTTCAGGGAGATGCGCCTGCTCGAGCGCGTGGATTTTTGCAGCAAGAGTGTCGGGGGTGTCGGACGGGGTGACCGGACAACGGAACTGGGCAATCGCCGCTCCCGTGTCGACACCTTCCGACACATAGTGGATGGTGATGCCGCTCTCCGCCTCGCCGGCGGCGATAACGGCGCGATGCACATTCATTCCCCACATTCCTTTGCCTCCGAACTTCGGCAGCAGCGATGGATGCACGTTGACAATCCGTTCGGGAAAGGCTTCCAGCACTTCCTTCGGCACCACCGTGAGAAATCCGGCAAGCACCACCAGGTCGACTGCTGCGTCACGCATCACAGCGACTGCCTTTTGCGGATTTTCGCGCCATTCAGCACGCGGAACGATCACCGCAGGCACTCCATAGGGCTTCAGCCTGTCGATCACCGGCGCCTCGCGGTCGGCAATCAGCAACGCCACTTCCGCCACATCCGAATTTTGAAAATATGCGGCAAGATTCTCGGCGTTGGAGCCTGTTCCGGAAGCAAGAATGGCGATGCGGCGTCTCATGACTGATTAGAATTTCTGCATGTCGACAAGTTTCTTGTAATAGCGGTTCATGGCGATAAGCTCGTCGTGCGTGCCGCGTTCCACAATTTTGCCCTCATGCATCACGCATATCTGGTCGGCGTTGCGGATTGTCGACAACCGGTGGGCAATGACGAGAGTGGTGCGGTTTTTCATCAGCCGGTCAAGAGCCTCCTGCACCAGACGCTCGCTCTCCGTGTCGAGAGCCGATGTGGCCTCGTCGAGAATCAGCAACGGCGGATTCTTGAGTATCGCGCGCGCGATGCTTATGCGCTGGCGCTGTCCGCCCGACAGCCTGCCTCCGCGGTCGCCGATATTGGTGTCGTAGCCCTGCTCAGTTTCCATAATGAAGTCGTGGGCGTTGGCAATGCGCGCCGCCTCTTCCACCTGTTCGCGCGTGGCGCCGTCGACACCGAAGGTTATGTTGTTGTAGAAACTGTCGTTAAACAGTATCGCCTCCTGATTGACGTTGCCCATCAATGCGCGCAGATCCTTGACGCGGAACTGGCGGATGTCGGTGCCTCCGATAGAGATTGAGCCCTCCTGCACGTCGTAGAAGCGCGGCAACAGGTCGGCGAGTGTCGACTTTCCGCTGCCCGACTGTCCCACCAGCGCCACCGTCTTGCCATAAGGGATATCCAACGTGACACCGTCAATCACCCAGTCCTGACCATAGCGGAAGCGCACTCCGTCATAGTGGATGTCGAAATTCTCCGACGGCAGGGTCTTTGGCTCAGCAGGGTCTTTTATAGGATTGTCAGCGCTGAGAATCTTGTCGATACGTTCCATCGACGCCAAACCTTTCTGCACGGAGTAGACAGCCTTCGACAAGTCCTTCGCCGGATTGATGATGCTGTAGAATATCACCATATAATAGATGAATGTAGGCGCGTCGATGATATTGTTGCCGGAAAGAATAAGTGTTCCTCCAAACCACAGTACGACGGCTATGGTCATCGTGCCGAGAAACTCGCTCATCGGATGCGCGAGCGCCTGACGCCGGTTGATGCGGTTCGACGTGTTGTAGAACTGCTGGTTCTCACCGTGGAAACGCGCGCTTATCTTATGCTCCGCGTTGAACGCCTTGACAATGCGCAAGCCGCCGAGCGTCTCCTCGATGGTCGACATCAGCGTGCCCCACTGCTGCTGTCCTACGAGCGACGTGCGCTTCAGCCGCTTGCCTATGCGCCCCATCACGAGTCCAGCCACTGGCAGCAGCACAAACACAAAAATCGTCAGCTGCCAACTAATCACAATCATCATGCCAAGGCACACGACAATCATAATCGGATTCTTGAACATCATATCGAGCGACGCCATGATGGAGTTTTCCACCTCAGCCACGTCGCCCGACATACGCGCCATCACGTCGCCCTTGCGCTCGCTCGAGAAGAAGCCGATGGGAAGGCCCAGAATCTTGTCGTAGACAAAATTGCGGATGTCGCGCACGATTCCCGAACGAATCGGGATCAGGAAATAGAGGCTGAGATATGTGGCGCCGGTCTTGAATGCGGTCATCACCACGAGTGCCACAGCGAGAAGCATCAGGGTGACCGACGGACCAAGATGAATTTTGCAATAATATGCAGAATAGTAGAAATTATTGATTGCCACATCCTTGAACGAGCCGCTTGTCCAGTCCATATAGTGATAGACCACCCCTTTGTCGCCCATAAAGAGCATCTCGAGAATCGGGATTATCAACGCAAAGGAGAAAAGCGTCAGAAACGCCGCCAGGATATTGAAGAAAATGTTGAGAAACAAATATTTCTTGTATGGCGGCACAAAGCGGCGCAATATTTTAAGGAATTCTTTCATTATTAATTTCTAAATAAAATTTAAAGTGGTGCAAAGATACGCAGATTTCTGCATTCTGTCTATTATGCGATTGCTTTTCGGTCGCATTTAACTACTTTTGTATACAAAAATAGAAGGAAAAATGAAAAATTCGACCTATTTACTTACTGTCATAATCTCGCTTTTTTCGACAGTCTTCGCATCGGCTGCCGACGTCAAGGGTCTGCTCGTCGACAACAACGACCAGACCCCGCTGATAAGCGCCACGGTGCAGTTGCTGTCGGCACGCGACAGCAGCCTGGTGAAAGGCGTCGTGAGCGATGTCAACGGTCATTTCCGCTTCACGGGAGTGGCTCGCGGTAAATATGTTGCAAAAGTATCATACGTAGGCTACGAGACAACTACCGTGGCAATCAGCGTTGGAGACGCCACCGTCGACCTCGGCAAAATCGCCGTCAAGGAAAACTCCATCGTGCTGCGCGATGCCGAAGTGACGGCGGTACGCGCTGAAGTGAAGGTGATGGAAGACACGGTGGAATACAATGCCGACTCCTACAAAACACAGCCAAACGCCGTGGTGGAGGACTTGCTGAAACGTCTGCCGGGAGTGGAAGTGGGCAGCGACGGCAAAATCACGGCGCAAGGAAAGGAAGTCACCAAAATCCTTGTCGACGGCAAGGAGTTCTTCTCCGACGATGCAAAGGTGGCATCGCGCAACATTCCTGTCGACATGGTCGACAAGTTGCAGGTTATCGACCGCAAGAGCGACTTGGCAAGGATAACCGGCGTTGACGACGGCGAGGACGAGACCGTGATCAACCTTACGGTGAAAAAAGGCATGAAGCAGGGATGGTTCGGCAATGCGACAGTGGGCTACGGCACCGACAACCGCTACTCCGGCAACCTAATGGTGAACCGGTTTGTCAACGACAACCAGTTTTCAATCGTGGCTGACGCCAACAACATCAACGAGATGTCGTTCTCGATGCCCGGCAGCGGACGTTTTCGTCGCTTCGGCGGTGTCGACGGTGTGAACGACGCGCAAAACGTAGGTTTCAACTTCAATGTGGGCAATGACGAGATATTCCGCGCCGGCGGCGATGTGATGTATTCCCACAGCCGTCAGAAAACGCAGCAGACGAGCAACAAGCAGTATCTGTTTGCCGACTCGACAAGCTATGAGAACGCTTTCAGCAACGCAATCGACCGCAGCCACAACCTGACGGGCAATTTCCGAATGCAATGGCAGGTCGACTCGCTCAACACTCTTGATTTCCGCCCATCGTTCATGCTGAGTGTCAACGACAGCGACAAGGCGTCGTGGAGCCGCCTGTTTGCAGGCGACGCCAACCGCACCGCGGTCAACAGCTCCGACAACCTGCTGACGAGCAGCGGCACGAGCTACGACATCGGCGGCGAGGTGGTCTACAACCATAAATTCCGCAACCGCCCGGGACGCTCGTTCTCCACGCAGCTGACTTACAAATACAGCAACACAAACGAGGACGAGACCACATATTCAATCAACAAATATTTCCTTCAACCCGACCAGGACGAGACTCGTGACCAATACACCGACAACCATCAGTGGAGCAGCCGTGTGGGCGCGCGTCTGACGTGGACGGAGCCTATCGGCGACATCAATAAGGCCCGGTTTCTGACGTTTGCCTACCGCATGAACTACTACTTCAACAATGCCGACAAACTGGTGTACAACGCCGACCGTGAATATGATCCGCAACGCGCCCTGCGCATACTCGAGGACGACTACGGCATCGTGACAAATCACGTGGTTGCAAACACTCTGGCCGCCGAGAGCGGTGTGCTCGACGAAGACCAGAGCAACAGGTTCCGCAACGACCAGTTCTCACAGCAGATACGCGTCGGATTCAAGCAGAACCGCAAGAAATACCGCCTCAACGTGGGCGTGTCGGTCAACCCGACAATGATGAAGAGCGAAAACCTGCTGAACAGCGAGAAAAACATCCCGGAACGATGGGTGTGGAACTATGCGCCGTTCATGCGGTTCCGCTACTCCATCTCGAAGACAAACTCACTCGCCATCGACTATCGCGGACGCTCGACGTCGCCAACAATGACGCAGTTGCAACCAGTCCCCGACGAGAGCAATCCGTCGCGCATCGTGGTGGGTAATCCCAACCTGCTGCCAGCGTTCAACCACCGCATCTCCGTGCGCTACAACAATTTCAACCAAGAGCGTCAGAGCAGCATTATGGCGTTTGGAGGAATCAACGTGGCGCAAAACAGCATCGTCTCAAAAACCATCTACGACAAGGAGACCGGCAAGCAGACCACCACATACGACAACGTGAACGGTGTGTGGAGCGCAGACGGAATGATGATGTACACGTCGCCAATCGGAAACCGAGGCTGGAGATGGACCAACAACGCATTCGCACGCTATTCGCGCGCCGTGGGATTCAACAACGGAGAGCGAAACTACAGCGGAACGCTGATGCTGAGCGAAACTCCGAGCATCGCCTTCCGCAACAACATCGTCGACATTGAGCTGCGCTCGTACTACAACTATCAGCAGACACGCAACTCAATTCAGACCGACAACCGCGACATCCACTCATACGGCGGTTCGTTAAACGCAAATTACTACACTCCTTTCGGACTGTCGATAGGCTCCGACATCACCTACAGCGCCACCAGCGGATACTCTGCCGGCTACGACAACAACCAATGGCTTTGGAACGCGTCGCTGTCATACGAATTTCTCAAAGACAAGTCGGCGACAATTGCACTGAAGGCATACGACCTGCTGCAACAGAAGAAAAACGTGTCGCGCAGCGTGACGGCAAACTACATTGAGGACCAGCAGTTCAACACCGTGACGCGCTACGTGATGCTGACGTTCTCCTACCGCTTCACACGGCTCGGCAAAGGCACGTCGGAAAAAGACATCAACTACGACGGTTTCGCCCCCGGCGGACACCGTCCGCCCGAAATGCCAGCCAACATGAAGCGCGAAGGCAACCAGCGGCCGCCGATGGGACCCCCTCCGGGAGGCCGCCGGCCATTCTAAAAGCATCCTGACTTATAGGCATTATACAGCATTACAGACGGCGCAGGCAAACCTTGTTACAATTTTTTATCACATCATTGTTTTGCCGATGCGATAAATAAGACTACCTTTGTGCTGACAAACATATATAAGCCTATCACTTAAATGTTACAGTTATGCCTAAATGTATCGGTATATTGACATCAGGAGGCGATGCCCCTGGAATGAATGCGGCGATTCGTGCCGTGACCCGCTCGGCAATCTTCAACGGTATTGCCGTGAAGGGTATCTATCGTGGCTACCGCGGACTGGTAACCAACGAAATTGTTGAATTCAAGACGCAAAACGTTTCAAACATCATCCAAGTCGGCGGCACAATCCTGAAGACTGCACGCTGCATGGAGTTCCGCACAGAAGAAGGTCGGAAAATCGCGTACGACAATATGGTCAACGCGGGCATCGACTCTCTTGTGGTGATCGGAGGCGACGGCTCTCTGACGGGCGCACGCATCTTCGCCACAGAATATAACATCCCGGTTGTAGGTCTGCCTGGCACAATCGACAATGACCTATACGGAACCGACACGACAATCGGATATGACACGGCTCTCAACACCATCATGCAATGTGTGGACAAAATACGCGACACGGCGACATCGCATGAGCGTCTGTTCTTCATCGAGGTGATGGGACGCGACGCCGGATTTCTCGCCCTCAACGGTGCAATCGCCGCTGGCGCAGAAGCTGCCATAATCCCGGAAATCTCCACCGAGGTCGACCAGTTGGAGGAACTCATCAACAACGGTTTCCGCAAGAGCAAGAACTCTTCAATCGTGCTTGTTGCAGAAAGCCCTGTGACTGGCGGCGCAATGGCTCTTGCCGAACGCGTGAAAAACGAATATCCGCAATATGAGGTGCGCGTGTCGATTCTCGGACACCTGCAGCGAGGCGGATCGCCTACTGCCCACGACCGCATCCTCGCATCGCGCATGGGCGCGGCTGCCATCGACGCTCTCCTTGAGGACCAGCGCAACGTGATGATTGGCGTGGCAAACGATGAAATCGTTTACGTGCCGTTCTCAAAGGCTATCAAGAAGGACAAACCAATAAACCGCGATTTGCTCGACACGCTCCGCCGTCTGTCGATCTGATTCGCACTGGTTACAACCTCTCATACTGCAAGACGCCCCACAAAATGGGGCGTCTTCCTTTTTGCTCCATAAAAAAAGCCCGGACTTGCTCACGCAGATCCAGGCCCCTATTTAACAAACCTTTCTTACTTTTATTTCCACTAACGGAAAGAACCTAACTATTATAAATGTATGATAAAAAATTACTCTATTTCACAACTTTCAGTGTCGTCGCCGCACCTTCTGCCGTTACGGCTTTGACCACATAAACGCCATCGGCAAGACCTTCTGCGGCAAGGGCGTTGCCCTCAACCTCACCGGCAGCCACCAATCGTCCGTTAAGGTCGTAGACCGAGGCGGTGTCGATGGCTGCGTTGCCCGTAAACTGCAGGCATTCGCCGGCAAAATGACAAGCCACTTTCTCAGTGTCGATTGTCATGTCGGAAACACTGCCGTTAGGATTGAACGTAAGGCAGCTGATGTGAATGCCGCTCGGCGAGTATGGTCCGCCGTCTTTAATGCGGATACGCTGCTTGCCGGCAGCAAGCGACACGGCAAACTGCACATCGACATAGGATTGGTTATCGTTTGGAAGTTGAAATTGTCTGTTGTCAGCAAGTGTCGACAGCTCTTTGCCGTCGTTGTCCACACTGTAGATGCCCACTGTCGGGTCAAACCGCGTAGGCTCGCCCATGCCGCTCACTCGGAGGGTAAGCGTATAGCTGCCCGCCGCAGGCACATCAAACTGATAGTCGGCATAGGCGCCTGAATTGAATTTCGTAATCTCAATCGGCGACGGGTTTTTGCCGTCGAACGACGATCCGAGCACAAGGGTGTTTGAATTGACATATTCAACCGCGGGCACCACCTCTGTCATGGAGTGGTAGCGAGTCTGGTCGAAGTCTGACATATTCACATACACTTTGCCCTGCTCCGACAGCTCGCGCTCTCCAACACCGTTTTTCGGCACTATCAATCCGTAGGCTGGCGATGTGGTTATCGAGCCTTTTGCCTTGAACCATGCGTAGCGATACACCTTCTCGCTCTTTTCAAGATATTCCACCTGCGCCACCATCGACGTGATCTGCGCCTCCGGAGTCACGGTGTTGTTGCCCGGCCAGTTGCAGAACTCCGTGAGCCATATCTGCTTGCCGTAGAGTCCGTATAATTTGTCAATCATTGTGCGCATTCCGTCCACGCCGCCTGAATAGTTATGGATGGCAATGTAGTCGAATGCGTCCTTGCCCACGAGATTCACAAACTTGGCATACCATGTATACGGGTCGTTCTCAGGGCCGTCGGGAGAATGGTTTACCGCCGGACCCACAAGTTTCAGTCCAAGTTCTTTGGCAAGAGCCTGAACAGCAGGCCATGCCGCTGCAGCCGCCTCAGGGGTCATATTTGCCTGATTCTTGAAGTTCGGCTCGTTGAAACCGAGCAGATATTTAGTCTCTGGATGCGATTTGCAATAACTGCGGATGTTGTCGGCATTGTAGTTGGCGTTCCAGCACATCGGAACAAACTCGAAATCGGCATCAGGCAAGTCCTTGATGTTGTTGTTAGGCACGTTGCCCCACGTGTAAAACCATGAAGCTCCGGTTTTTATCACATCGATTTCTTCCTTCAGGTTGAAAGCGTTCTCGCTCACTCCGCGCTTGAAGCTCTTGGCGTCGGCAGAGAGTACGCCAATCGCCAAAGCCAAAGACGTAGCTGTCAGTATGATATTGTTTTTATTCATTGCTGTTGTATTATTCAGTTACAGTAAATTTCACAGGTGTTCCGCTGGCACTGTCGGTCGACACCCACACTTGGAAATCGCCCGGCTCCACAACGGTCGTCTCGCTCGAGGTGTGGAATGCCAAGTCGGATGCCTTCAACGTGAATTTAACGTCGCGGCTCTCGCCTGGTTTCAACGTGATTTTTTCAAAGCCTTTAAGTTCGCGCACCGGACGTGTCAGCGAGCCGACAAGGTCGCGCACATAGAGCTGCGCAGTCTCGGAAGCCTCCACTTTGCCAGTGTTGCTGATTGTGCAAGCCACTTCGATCTCTCCCGTCTTGTCCATCGTTGCCGATGAAAGGCGCACGTCGCCGTAGGCAAACGTGGTGTACGACAGTCCGTAGCCGAATGGAAACGCAGGTCCGTCGCCGGCATCAAGATAGTAGCCTGTGCATCCTGTGGATGTCTGCCCTGCCTCGAGATCGATGTCGTCCATCAGCACGATGTTGCTTGCCGGACGGCCTGAATTGTTATGGTTGTAGTACATAGGCTCCTGACCAGCCATCCGCGGGAACGACATAGGCAGTTTGCCCGACGGCACTGCCTCGCCGGCAAGCAGCTTTGCGAGTGCCGGACCTCCCATTGTTCCAGGATGGAACATGAAGAGAGTGGCGTCGGCAAGGTCGACCTCCTGGCTGATTGTCAGCGGACGTCCTGCCATAACAACAAGTACCACCGGCTTGCCTGTGGCTTTCAGCGCTTTGAGCATCTCAGTCTGCGCGCCAGGCAGAGAAAGGTCGGCACGGCAGTGAGCCTCGCCCGAAAGCACAGCCTCCTCGCCAGCCACCATCACCACGATGTCGGCCTGCTTGGCAGCCTCCACAGCTTTGCGGATTCCCTCCTCGCTTTTGTCGCGGCTGTATGTGAGTCCCGGCTCAAACACAAGGTTGTCGCCAAGTGTCTGGCGCAGAGTCTCGAGCGGAGTTACAGTGTGGGTCTTGTCAAGGTCGAAGCACCAAGTGCCGTTCTGGTCGTGCTTGGCATCAGCCATCGGTCCCACAAGCGCCACCTTCTTGCCCGTGAACGGCAGCACACCGTTGTTTTTCAGCAATACGGTGCTTTCCTCAACCATACGTTCCGCTGCCTCAAGCGACTCCGGAGCGTAGAATTGGTTTGCGCGTTTCATATCAACATACGGATTGTCAAACAGTCCGAGACGGAATTTCAGACGCAACACGTTGCGTACCAGCCCATCGATTACTTTCTCATCCACTTTGCCCTCTTCAATAAGAGCTTTCAGATGGCGGGTATACGCATAGCTTTCCATATCCACATCGACACCGGCAAGCGCAGCCTTGAGCGCCGCGTCCTTAAGGTCGGTGCAATAGCCTTGCGGCACGAGTTGCATAATCGAACCCCAGTCGCTGCACATCACGCCGTCCCAGCCCCACTTGTCGCGAAGCACGTCGCGCATAAGGTAGCGGTTGGCCGAAGCCGGGATGCCGTTGTTGTCGTTGAACGCACACATAAACGTTGCGCTGCCCGCTTTGGCACACGCCTTAAACGGCGGCAGATAAACGTCGTGCATCACAACATCTGGAATCCACGTTGAATTATAATCTTTGCCACCCTCTGCCGCACCATAGCCTACAAAGTGCTTTGTGCAGGCAGCCATAGTGTTTGGCTGTGACAGGTCGTCGGTCTGATATCCGCGCACCATCGCCACGCCCACTTTTCCTGCAAGATAAGGATCCTCGCCGGCCGACTCAGCGCAGCGTCCCCAACGGGCATCGCGCGAGATGTCGACCATCGGAGAGAATGTCCAGCGCACACCTGTCGACGAAGCCTCCTCGGCAGCAATGCGCGCACCCTGCTCGATGAGGGCAAGATTCCACGAAGCCGCCTGTCCAAGAGGTATAGGGAAGATTGTCTTGAATCCATGAATCACGTCGCGTGCAAAAATCAACGGGATGTGCAGACGGCTGTTTTTCATAGCCTCTTTCTGCAATTTGTTGACCACCACTGGGTCCACCTCATTGAGAATAGAGCCGATGCCGCCGGCTTTCACAATCTGCACCATCTCAGGGCTGTAGCCCTGTCCTGTCTGCTGGTTGATCTGACCGATTTTCTCTTCCAAAGTCATCTTCGACAGCAGCTGATCGATTTTTTTCTCGATATCATCGTTTCCGGCTGAAAGTGCATAGCCCACCGCAAAGACGGTGAACAGGCACAACAGCACTACTTTCTTCATCATGTTCTGATCGTTCATATTAGGTAGGAAGTTTTTCTGTTATTTTTTGATATTCAATGATATTTGCTTCTTGGGTTGATAAACGCGCACATAGTCGACAAGCATCTCCGCGCCGCCGGCAGGTATCGCTGTCACATTGTCGGCATTGTGGATGTTTGGGAAATCGCCGCCTACGGCGAGGTTGAACAACAGGAAGTTGGCCTTGTTGAAGAAGGCGTGCTTGTCGCTGTTCTTGCCTATCGCCGCCGACAGATAAGGCTTGTCGGCGTTGTCGACAAACATTTCTATCCGTGTCGGAGTCCACACAACAGTATATATGTGAAACTCTCCGTCCTGGAGGCTCGACTGATGCTTTCCGGCAGCCACCTGCTGACAGTGCTTGTCGGAGCTGACACCCCAGTGGAGCGCGCCGTTGAACAAGCGTTCCTGCGTTCCGTCCATGATGCCGTCGGCATGTCCCATCTCGAGCACATCGGTCTCGCCGCATGCCGGCCATCCGCACTCCTTGATGTCGTCGCCCATCATCCAGAATGCCGGCCACAAGCCATTGGCTGTCTTCGGCAGTTTGATGCGCGCCTCAACTATTCCGTATGTAAACCCCACCTTTCCACAGGTGTTGACGCGTCCGGAAGTAAACGCGTGTCCGTCGTAGTCCTGACGACGGGCTGTGATGACGAGATTTCCGTCGCGCACAGCCACGTTGTCAGCATTGTCGACATAGTACTGCAACTCATTGTTGCCGCAGCCCGAGCCGTTGACCTCCACGTTCCAGTAGTCGCGGTTGAGAGCGGAGCCGTCGAAATTGTCCTCCCACACCAGCTTGTATCCGTCTTTTTTCGGAACAGCATAGGCATCAAAACCGACTGCGACAGCCATTGCTATAAATAATATCTTTGTCAGTCTGTTCATTACAAGTTATCGGATTACGATTTTCTTTGTCGCCTGTCCGCATTTCACAATGTAGACACCGCCCTGCAGGTCAGCCACAGAAATCTCCGTGCCGCAAGCCGAGCGCACAAGGCTTCCGTTGATGTTGTAGACGCAGATTGTCGATGGAACCGACACTGCTACCGTATTGCCGTCGAATGCAATTTCAGTTTCGGCAACCACATCACCGACAGACGCGCCACCCTGCTCATCGCCAGGCGACAGCGTGTTGAGCGACTCGTCGGCAGTGCCTTTCTGATACACCTTCACATAGTTCACATACATGCTTGCCTGGTTGCCGTTTCCGGCATTGAGCGCGGTGATGCCCGCAGCATCCCAGATATTTGGGAAATTGCCTCCCACAGCGAGGTTGAACAATATGAAGTTCTCCTTGTGGAAGTAATATCCCGGTGCGCCGGTGTCGCCGGTTGCGGGAATTGTCATCTCATAATAAGGAGCGGCATTCGGATACTTGTCGAGATCGACATACATAGCTATGCGCTCCTGATTCCAGATGCAGGTATAGATGTGGTACTCATCGTCCTGAAGACTGTAGTTGTAGGTCACCGCACGGGCATAGTTGGGGTGGTTGTTCCACGACTGTCCCCAATGGCATGCGCCGTTGAAATAGCGGTCCTGCACACCGCGGTTGATGCCGTCGATGTGACCGAACTCCATAATGTCGGTCTCGCCGCATTTAGGCCAGCCCACTTGGTCAAAGTCGTTTCCCATCATCCAGAATGCCGGCCACAAGCCGTTGGCTGTCTTAGGCAGTCTTATGGCAGCCTCCACCTTTCCGTGGGTAAACGCCACCTTGTTTTTTGAATTTATGCGTCCCGAAGTGAACTGCTTGCCGTTATACACCTCGCGCACAGCCGTCAGAATAAGGCAATGATTGCCCTTGCCGTCATCACCGAGACGCACGTTGCTCTTGCGGTCGGTGTAGAACTGCAGCTCATTGTTGCCGCCGCCGGAACCGTTCACCTCAATGTTCCAACGGTCCGGACGCAGCTCGGAGTCATCAAACAAATCCTGCCACACCAACCGGTATCCGTCGGTCTCGCCGGTGCCCACTTGAGCGTCTTTGGCCACTGCTGGAAGCGCTGCGCACGAAGCCAACGCCATGAAGAGTAGTTTCTTGCTGAGATTCATTATTTTTCTTTCTATATTATTTCAATACAACTTTCTTCACTGCATTACCAGCCTTTACAATATAGATGCCGGCAGCAATATCCTCTATACCCATTATAGAAGCATTCACCTTCTTGACGAGTTGTCCGGCGAGATTGTAGAGAGCAATTTGATCAGTTCCCGCGGCATTGACAGTGCGAGCGGTAACTATGATGTCGGTGTCGGCCACCACGTCAGCAACTGCGCTTTCGCCATTGCCAGGAGTGTAGAAGTAAACAGCGTCGAGGCTGATGTTCTTGCCTGTTGTGCCGCCAGCGAGGAACGAAAGGATGTTTCCGCCAAAGCCGCCAGCCTTGTAGTTGAAGCTCGGCCACAATTTCTTGAGCTGACCGAGAGTGATGTCGACAGCCACCCATTCGCCGTCTGCATCAAAGTTGCCCACCAATGGGAATGCAGTTCCATTGTCAACAAAAGCCTCCGATCCGACAGATATTTTTGCAGGCGACCATTTGTTGTTGTTGTCACCCCAAACATAACCGTCGCCAATGATAAGAGCGGCGTTTCTCAATCCATTTGCTGTGCGCAGACCGCAGTGGAAATGAGTGTCGTCTGTGAAATGTCGCAAATCTGCGGCCGCATTGACGATGCAGAAACCTGCGCCGGACCAACCGACATTCGTCACGTCCAACGATGTGTAGCCATCGGTATGCATTTCTACGCCAGGATACGACTGGTCGGCTTCTGCAAACGTGTTTTCCCAAATATAGAAGAAACGGTTTGCATCGTCCATGCGGAGGTCTTGAACAGTCTTGCCCGCAGCCCTCAACGATTCAACGCCTGCTCCGTCAAGAAGCACGACATCATACAATTTGCCTACAGATGTTGTGTTGGACAAGGCAGGGTCGCATACATACTGCGACTCATTGCCGCCTTGGCTTCCACCACCTTGGTTATTATCACCACCCTGATTTCCGCCGCCTTGGTTATTATCACCACCTTGGCTATCGCCAGGCGACAGTGTGTTGAGCGACTCATCGGCAGTGCCTTTCTGATACACCTTCACATAGTTCACATACATGCTTGCCTGGTTGCCGTTTCCGGCATTGAGCGCGGTGATGCCCGCAGCATCCCAGATATTTGGGAAATTGCCTCCCACAGCGAGGTTGAACAATATGAAGTTCTCCTTGTGGAAGTAATATCCCGGTGCGCCGGTGTCGCCGGTTGCGGGAATTGTCATCTCATAATAAGGAGCGGCATTCGGATACTTGTCGAGATCGACATACATAGCTATGCGCTCCTGATTCCAGATGCAGGTATAGATGTGGTACTCATCGTCCTGAAGACTGTAGTTGTAGGTCACCGCACGGGCATAGTTGGGGTGGTTGTTCCACGACTGTCCCCAATGGCATGCGCCGTTGAAATAGCGGTCCTGCACACCGCGGTTGATGCCGTCGATGTGACCGAACTCCATAATGTCGGTCTCGCCGCATTTAGGCCAGCCCACTTGGTCAAAGTCGTTTCCCATCATCCAGAATGCCGGCCACAAGCCGTTGGCTGTCTTAGGCAGTCTTATGGCAGCCTCCACCTTTCCGTGGGTAAACGCCACCTTGTTTTTTGAATTTATGCGTCCCGAAGTGAACTGCTTGCCGTTATACACCTCGCGCACAGCCGTCAGAATAAGGCAATGATTGCCCTTGCCGTCATCACCGAGACGCACGTTGCTCTTGCGGTCGGTGTAGAACTGCAGCTCATTGTTGCCGCCGCCGGAACCGTTCACCTCAATGTTCCAACGGTCCGGACGCAGCTCGGAGTCATCAAACAAATCCTGCCACACCAACCGGTATCCGTCGGTCTCGCCGGTGCCCACTTGAGCGTCTTTGGCCACTGCTGGAAGCGCTGCGCACGAAGCCAACGCCATGAAGAGTAGTTTCTTGCTGAGATTCATTATTTTTTCTTTAATATTGTTTCGAGTTTTTGTTTTGCCACAGTCGCAGTCGTGGCGGTCTGTATGATTGCCGGCAGCATTTGCCGCCGGACTTTTAGAAGTTAAGTTGGCGGATTTCCATCCGCCAACCTGAATTTTTGTTGAAACAATATTATTTCAAAACGACTTTCTTCACAGCATTGCCAGCCTTCACGATGTAGGCGCCTGCAGCAACGTCCTCAACACCCATTACAGAAGAGTTTACCTTCTTAACGAGCTGACCTGCGAGGTTGTAGAGAGCGATTTCCTCTGCGCCTACAGCGTTGATTGTGCGTGCAGTAACGATGATGTCAGCGTCGGCTGCAATACCCTCAACAGCGCCTTCGCCAGGAGTGTAGAAGTAAACAGCGTCGATGCTGATGTTCTTGCCAGACACACCGCCAGCGAGGAATGAAAGGATGTTTCCGCCAAAGCCGCCAGCCTTGTAGTTGAAGTCAGGCCACAATTTCTTGAGCTGACCCAAAGTGATGTCGACAGCCACCCATTCGCCGTCTGCATTAAAGTTGCCAACCAATGGGAATGCAGTTCCATTGTCAACAAAAGCCTCCGAACCGACAGAAATCTTTGCAGGCGTCCATTTGTCTTTGTCGTTACCCCAAACATAGCCGTCACCGATGATAAGAGCGGCTTTGTCCAAGCCATTTGTTGTGCGAAGACCGCAGTGGAAGTGAGTTGCGTCAGAGAAGTGCTTGAGATTTGCCTCGGCATTGACGATGCAGAAACCTGCGCCTGACCAACCAGCATTTGCCACATCCAAAGAAGTGTAGCCATCCATCTGCATGTCTACGCCAGGATAAGAGCCGTCGCCTGCATTGAACGTGCCGTCCCAAACATAAAGGAACCGGTTTGTATCGTCCATGCGGAGGTCTTGAACAGTCTTGCCAGAAGTCTTCAAAGACTCGATGCTGGCATTGTCGAGAAGAACAACGTCATACAAGTTGCCTGTTGAAGTTGTTTTTGACAATGCAGGGTCACCTACATACTGTGCATTGGCGATACCTACGCCACAAACTGCCATAGCAGCCAAAAGAGTCAAATTTTTCATAATTGGTAAAATTTTTAGTGAATGATTAAATGATTAAGTTTTATTTTTAAGGAGGGCGGACAGACGTGTGTCCGCCTTCCTGTTTTTGTTGTTTTTAGTATCCGTTGTTCTGCTCCATCGGGTTAAGGTTGATTTCCTCTGCCGGAATCGGGAACAGCTCGTGCTTGCCTTTTACAAACGATGCCATTTCGGCGCGTGCCTCGGCACTCTCGTTTTTGCCGTAAGAACCGTTGTCCTTATCCATCACCTCATAGGCGATACCCCAACGGCAAAGGTCGAACCAGCGGTGGCCTTCCATTGCCAACTCCACACGACGCTCATGGCGGATTGCCTTGCGCAAGTCTTCGGTGTTGTCGCTGTAGCCGCGATATCCAGGGAATGCCGGCATTCCGACACGTTCGCGCACCTTGTTGAGCATTGTTTTTGCCACTGCGATATCCTTGCCGCTTTCAAGAGCAGCCTCGGCATACATCAGCATCACGTCCGACAGGCGGATAAGACGATAGTTCATCGGGCTGCGTGTTGCGTGGTCAAGAGCTACAAATATGCCATTCTCGTAGAATGAAGTCTTATTGTTGTTGTACGGGCTGCCGAGATAAGTCAAGTCGGTATTGGCTTCCACCTCTGAGTCAGAAGGCTTGCTGATAGTGGCTTCGCGGCGTGGGTCGCCCGGCTCAAACTCATCGTAGAGGTTCTGCGTCGGATGGTTGAAGCCCCAGCCTGCATTTCCGCCGAGCGAAGCCGCACGGCTACGAGTGAGGATTGTGGTGAACGAACCGCGGGTGAAGCCGAAACCTTCGCCGTAGTCGCTCGTAGGATCTGCCATATACTGGATTTCAAACACCGATTCAGGACCGTTCTCTCCGGCGAGAGTGAAGTTGTCTGAGTAGTTCGGGCAAAGGCTGTATTCGTTCTTCTGCTCTTCAAAGAATTTCTTACCCCATTCGTATGCATTGTTATAGTCGTGCATATAGAGATAAGTTTTCAGAAGCATCGCCTGCGCTGCGCCCTTAGTTGCGCGTCCGAGGTCGGCGTCGGCATATTTGCTCTTGTTCCAAAGCATCTGCTCAGCCAGCTTGAGGTCGTCGATGATGTGGTTGTAGATTTCCTCGGCAGTGGCACGTGGCTGCTTCCAGTCCTTGCTGCTGTCGATCACCTTGTCGACATAAGGCACACCGCCAAATATGCGTACAAGGCGGAAATAATAGTAAGCGCGCATGTAATAAGCCTCGCCCATCAAGCACGTTTTGCGCTCGGCTGTCATATCCGCATCGGGCTCGATAGCCTCAACCTCCTGCATTGCGAGGTTGCAACGCTGTATGCCTTGGAACTGCGCGCGATAGAAATCGCGCAGCAACGAGTTGTTGGCATTTGTCTTAAAGTTCTCGATGTCGTAGGCGTCAGCCATATCCGACAGGTTCTGACCGCCCTTCAGAGCATCGTCAGAGGCGATGTCGCCAATAAACCACTCACTGAAGTATGTGCTGTTGAATTCCCATGCGAGCGGAGTGTAGGCAGCGTTGACCGCACGGATTGCCGCCTTTCCCAGAGCGAAGTAGTCCTCCGGGGTTGATTTTCCAGGCTCTTCCTCCTTCAGCCAGTCGTTGCATGAAGTGGCAGCCACCAGGAGCGCCGCTCCGCAGAATGCTTTCAAAAAATATTTAACCTTCATAGTTGTTTTTTCGATTTTAAGTTAGAAAGAGATGTTGGCTCCAAAGATGAATGAACGTGCCTGAGGATAGTTGCCATAGTCAACACCGCCGCCCACTTCCGGGTCGAAGCCGGTGTATTTTGTGGCTGTCAGCAAGTTGCTTCCCTGCAGGTAAAGGCGGCATGACTCCAAGCCAATCTTGCGGATTGCAGCGGTCGGGATAGTGTAGCCGAGTTGCAGGTTTTTCAGGCGGAAGTATGATCCATTCTCGAGGAAGCGGTCTGAGACATAGTAGTTGACCGAGTTTTTCGGGTTTGGAATCGAGCCGTCGTAGTATGTCTCGCCAGCATCGTTGGTGTGCTGCATCCACGCGTTCTTCATAACAGGGCTGAGCACGCTGTTGGTGCCTGTACCTTCAAGACGGTGACGGAGCTGGTTGTAGATTTTGTTGCCTGCCACGCCCTGGAAGAAGAGTTGCAGGTCAAAATTCTTCCAATTCATTCCGATATTGATACCATAGTTGATTGAAGGGATTGAAGAGCCGAGTTTCACGCGGTCTTTGTCGTCAATCACGCCGTCGCCGTTGTTGTCTTTGTATTTTGAGTCGCCGGCATGGAACGGAGTTGTTGTCGCATCGTAGCCGTGCAGATAGTCGAGCACCTCTTGGTCGGTCTTGTAGATACCTTCATACTGATATCCCCAATAGTAATACAATGGGTAGCCCTGGTCGACAACCATCACGTTGCTGTAGTTTGAGTAAATTGGCGAACCGCCGTTAAGTCCGGTGAGCTCGTTGTCGATAAACGACACATTGCCGCCGATAGAATATCCGAAATCACCAATCTGGTTGCGATGTTCGAGAGTGATCTCCACGCCGCGGTTGCGCACTGTTCCGACGTTGCTCATTGCCGAGTAGCGGTTGCCAACGTGAGCCGGAGCGGTGACATTCATAAGCATATCCTTTGTGTTGCGGAGGAAGAAGTCGACAGAACCTGTGAGTTTGTTTTTCCACAAACCGAAGTCCACGCCGGCACTCCATTGTTCTGTGTTTTCCCAGTGTCCGCCATTGTTCACCCAAGTGAGCACTGTGGCACCGTTGGCGAGCTGCTGGTCTTTACCAAACACATAGTCAACAAATGTAGGACCATCATCGAACACCTTCAGTGTAAACGCGCCGTTGCCGATGTTGTCGTTACCTACGCGACCCCATCCTGCACGGATTTTGAGAAGGTCGAGATTGTTGAAATCTTTCATGAAGCTTTCCTCGCTGATTTTCCATGCCAAAGCGGTCGATGGGAAATAGCCCCAAGGCTTGTCAGGGAACTTGCTTGAACCGTCGGCACGGAAGTTGACCGTAACGAGGTAGCGGTTGTTGAAGCTGTAGTGCAGACGTCCGAGCATTGACACGCGGCGGTTGCGCGAGATTGAGTCGGCAGGACGGCCGAAATCGTCGGTCACCTTTGAAAGGAACCAGTTTTTCTCAACAGGGTTGAGAATCGTCGAACCAGAGCCGCTGATTCCGTAATAGTTGTATTCCTCGACTGTCTGACCTACCATTGCCGAGAAATCGTGCTTGCCGATTGTGCGGGCATAGGTGAGGATGTTGTCTACAGTCCAGTTGTAGTAGCGTCCGATGAGCGACGACAGGAAGTTTTTGTCGTTCTTGTCGTAGCTTGAGAATTCGTATGCTTCTTTAAATGTCTTGTTGGTGTGGATGTTGTAGTCGAAGCTGTAGCTTGAGCGGAATGTCAAGCCCTCGATCGGGTTGATTTCGGCAAACACGTTGCCCACAAAGCGCTCGTAGCGATCTTTCGGGTGGCTCATCTCCACCATAGAGAACGGGTTGGTCACGTTCTTGAAGTTTGAACCTGCGGCAATCTGTCCGCTGAGGTCCTTGCCCTTGCGGCTTACAGAACCTTCCGGATAGCGGACAGGATCCCATGGAGCCATTGCGAAAGCGGCTGAAAGCACAGAGGCGCCAGCACTCTCCGAGTTGTTCATCGCGTTGCGCGCCGTTGACGCCATAAACGAAATGTTCTCGCCCACCTTAAGCCATTTCTTCACTTGGTGTGACGTGTTGAGACGCACGGTGAAACGGCGGTATTTAGAACCGATAAGCGTACCTTCCTGCGAATACCAGCTTCCGCTGAGCGAATATGTGGTTTTCTTGCTGCCACCGTCGATGGCAAGGTGATAGTTTTGAATCAATGCGTTCTGGAACACTTCGTCCTGCCAATCGGTGTCGACCGATGAATAGTCGAAGCCTGTAGGATTTTTCTCCGGGTCGTAGACTGTAGGGAAATATTCAGATGTGCCGAGGCTGAACGCCGACAACCATTTGTTGAATCCCTGCTTCTCGTAGAAAGCCTTTTCTGATTTTGTGCCGTTGATGGCGATACGCGTGTCGGCGAAGTCCTTGGCGTTCATCACGTCAAGTTTGCGCCAACGCTGCTGAACGCCGACATAGGCGTCGAGGGTGACGCGGGTCTTCTCGTCGGTGGCGCCGCTGCGTGTGGTGACGATGATGACACCGTTGGCACCGCGCGAACCATAGATGGCTGTTGCGCTGGCGTCTTTCAGCACCTCGGTCGACTGGATGTCGTTAGGGCTTAGGAACGAGATGTCGTCAACGATAACACCATCGACTACATATATAGGAGAAGCGCCGTTGACCGTACCGACACCGCGGATGCGCACCTCAGGAGCGGCACCCGGCTGTCCACTGTTTGAGTTGATGGTCACACCTGCAGCCTGTCCCTGAAGGGCGTTTGCAAGGTTGGAGGCTGGAGTTTTCTTAAGCTTGTCGGCATCGACACTGGTAACCGAACCGGTAAGGTCGCTTTTCTTCATCACGCCGTAGCCGATAGCCACAACCTCGTTGAGCATGTGTGAGTCGCTTGCAAGCACAATATTATATGTGCCCGACTTTACAACTGTTTTTTCCTGGGTCTTGCAGCCCACAAAAGAATACTGGAGCGTGGCACCCGCCGGAACAGAAATGGTGTAATTGCCATCAATGTCGGTAGCTACTCCTTGCGAAGGGTTGCCTTTTACTTGGACGGATGCGCCAATCAGCGGCTCACCATCTTCGGCAGAAGTAACAACTCCTGTAATGTTCACGTTTTCCGCAAAGCCAATCATTGCGAAAAACAAAAAACAAAATAGTAGAATCTGTTTCTTCATAAGTTTGGTATAAAATTTTAATGAATATTCCTGTTAGGTCAAAACTCGCAGTTTTTTGTTCGGTTTGACACTGCAAAATTATAGTACAATGTATCCCTACCCAAAAAAAAGCACTCACAAAAAACTCAACAAGCGCCATTTCACTACTCAACATTTCCTTCTTCTTGATTTTTATATGCTTGTATTTTAATGTGTTACAAAAAACATGTTTTATAACATATTTTTATTTATTCCTCAACATATATTTTTTTACGAATTTTGGACCGTTAAATGAATGCATTCTTCAAACAATGGAAATTTTTGACTTCACACTAAAAAAATCACGCCTCGCCGGAATGCTGCTGGCAATATTCCTGGCGGCGGTATGCTCCGTCGCCGCATCGGCAAGCTATCCGCTTGTGCGCAACTACACCCGCTCCGCATATCATGGAGGCACACAAAACTGGGACATCAAGCAGGACAGTTACGGACGAATGCTCTTTGCCAACAATTCAGGCATGCTCATCTACGACAGCAAGAACTGGACACTATGCCCCATCGGCAACTACACGTCGGTGCGCTCGCTGATGGTCGACGAAAGCACGTCGCGCATCTATGCCGGCGGATCGGAGGAATTCGGCTACTACCACAACGACCCCGACCGGGGATGCTTCGTTTATAAAAGCCTGATGCCCACGTTGCCGAAACGCAACCGCCACTTCACCGAGGTGTGGAACATCCACAAGTCAGGCAAATACATTTGGTTTCAGAGCGACTTCAACCTGCTGCGATTCGACGGCAGCAAATCGATTTCCATACCTTATAAATATAAAATCACGACTTCCGCGCTCATCCGCGGCAGGCTCTACATCGCATCAAAAGAGGGCGGCATCTGCCAACTCAACGGGAAAACGTTTACAAGCGTCCCTGGAGGCGAGCACGTGAAAGGCATGCGCGTGTGCGCGCTGTTGCCTTATCAAAAAGGCAATATCCTAATTGTCACGGAGTTCTGCGGAGTGTTTATCTTCGACGGAGCCACGGTGCGCCCGTTTGAGATGGACATTGACCCGTTTCTGAAAGCCAATCAGGTGTTTTGCGCTGCCACAAACGAGCGCGAGCTGGTGTTTGGCACCGTAAACAACGGCATAATAATCAAAGACATAACCAACGGCAGCAACACATTCGTGAATATGTCGACCGGACTGCAGAACAACACTGTGCTGAGCATCGATTTCGACCGGATGGACAACATCTGGCTCGGTCTTGACAACGGCATCGACTACGTGCTCTACAATTCCCCGGTGTCGACAATTTTCGGCACGTCAAACATTTACGGCGCCGGCTATGCGTCGATGCTTCTCGGAAACACCCTGTTGCTCGGCACAAACCGCGGACTCTATGCCACTGCCTATCCGCTGTCGGCGGCGGCAGAACCGGCAAAACCATCTTCGCTTCTGAAAAGTCAGGTGTGGAGCATCGACACTCTCGGAAACGACGTGCTTGTGAGCAGCGACCGCGGACTGTATCAACTAAGAGGCTCCGAGGTACGGCAAATAAGCGGAATACCAGGCACTTGGGCGGTAGTTCCCCTGCACCGCCACCCCGACATGGCGTTGGCGTCGACCTATGAGAGCTTCTACCTGCTGCGCCGCGTCGGCGGACAATGGACAATGGCAAACCGTGTGACGGGCTACAACGAGGCTGGCGGACGAATCATAGAGGACGAGTTTGGAAATATTTGGATAAGCCATTGGATGAAAGGTATATACAAACTGCACCCGAACGCTTCGTTCACTAAATTCGACAAAGTGGAGCTATATAACCACACAAAGGGATTCCCCACTGACCGCAACAACACACTCTACAAAATCGATGGCGAACTCGCCTTCTCGACCGAGGGCGGATTTTTCCGCTACAACCCGCACACCGACAAGATGGTGCCCAACGAGAAGCTGAACAGCATCTTCGGCGAGCACACGTCGGTGAGACTCTACCAGTCGCCGGCGAAAGACGTGTGGGGCGTGTCAGGACAATACATCTGTGCCGCATTCTACAATGCCACAGGCACATACAACGTCGACTCAATCACCTACAAGCCCTTGCTCGACAAACTGATTGTCGGGTTTGAGCATTTCAACTTCATCTCGCCCCGCAAGCTTATCGTGACAAACGAGGACGGTTTCTACGCCATCGACGTTGACCGCGACCACCGCGTGAGCTGGAAGAGCAAATTGTTTGTGAGCAACATTTTCGCCACCAACCCCGACTCACTGATATACACCGCCGGCGGTGCGCTCCACAACAACGTGTTCGACTTGCCGTACGACCTCAACTCGCTGCGCTTCGAGTTTATATGCCCGGAATTCCGCGAGGAGGGCGCCGTGCTCTACAGTTATTATCTTGAAAACTACGACACTGGATGGAGCGCCTACACCACCGCCAACTCAAAGGAATACACGCAATTACACGAAGGCACATACACGCTGCACATCCGTTCGTTCAACCGCTACGACGACAGCCGCTCGGAATACTCCTTCACCTTCCGCATCGCGCCGCCATGGTACAGAAGCACCTGGGCGATAACGTTCTACATCCTTTTCATCATCTCGTCAACATATTTCCTATTCATATACGTGCGGGGAAAGGCGCGCAAGTCGGCGCTGATGGTGGCGAAACGCAAGGAGGAGGAAATGCGTGAATACAAACGCCAGACCGAAGAGGAGTCGCTGCGACGTGAAAACGAAATCTCACGGCTGAAAAGCACGCAGCTGGAACACGACGTGCGCCACAAGTCGCAGGAACTGTCAAACGCCACGATGAACGTGATGCGCAAAAACGAGATTCTCATCGACATCTCAAACCAAATCAACAAATTACAGGAGAGCGGCGACACCATCTCTAAAACGTCGGCAAAGCAGCTGATGAAGATTCAGAAACTCATCAAAGAGAACATCTCGCACGATGACGACTGGCACAAATTCGCCCAAAACTTCGACGTGGTCTACGAGAACTACCTCAAACGCCTCGCCGAGCGGTTCCCGCAGCTCAACATCAACGACCAGAGGCTGTGCGCTTATCTGAAGATGGGTCTCAGCAGCAAGGAGATTGCCCCACTGCTCAACATGTCGTACCGCAGTGTGGAAATGGCACGTTACCGTCTGCGAAAAAAGATGGAACTGAGCCGCGAGGTGAACCTCGTCGACTTCCTGCAACGGCTGTAACACTGTGCCATTTTGCTATATTTTGGGGCTTTTTTGCCTATTTACGTGTAAATTGTCAATCATTTTTGATGATTTTCTAAAAATTTGCCATATCTTTGTGGCAGAAAAAAGATAAAGATGGAAAAAATAGACAATCTTGACCGTAAGATTCTGGAAATCGTGATGCGAAACGCACGAATCCCGTCGAAAGACGTGGCTGTGGTATGCGGGGTGTCGCGCGCTGCCATACACCAACGCATACAGCGGATGATTGATTTGAAGGTAATCACCGGTTCGGGCTACCACGTAAACCCGAAAGTGCTTGGCTACACAACCTGCACCTACATCGGCGTGAAATTGGAGAAAGGCTCTATGTATAAGGACGTTGTGCCTGAATTGGAGAAAATACCGGAAGTTGTTGAATGCCACTTCACCACCGGCCCGTACACAATGCTGATAAAGCTTTATGCCCGCGACAATCAGCATCTTATGGAGCTTCTCAACGACAAAATCCAGATGATCCATGGTGTCGTGGCGACAGAAACCCTGATTTCGCTCGACCAAAGCATGAACCGCGAAATTCCAATACACTACGAAGAATAGCGTTTCAACGCCTAAAAAAGACATAAAAGCGCGCCGAATGCCGGTGCGCTTTTATTTTACGCTGATTGCCAGAAGCCGCACCCATCAGCATACACGCCGACTCTTCCATAGCAGCACACTGATAATCAAGCATAAAGAATTTTATTTACAAAAAACTTCCTTTTAAGATATCCCTCCTGTTTCTTACACTTTTCTTACAATCTTCCCATTTTTCACACAACCCGTCTTTTTTCTGTTACACTAAATCATAACAGACACTTGTATCTCTGCCATAGAAAGAGAGGCTTTTTTATGACAACAGACGTAATTCTTTCCACCGAAACAAACGAAACGCAGACACCATTGAAAGCACCCTGGCGCAGATTTTTCGCACGCAGTCTTGACCTTGGGCTGCTTGCCACACTTCTTAACCTTTGTCTTTCCTTTTTTTCTCCAATGAAGGCAAGCAATTCCTCTTTCGCATGGATGCTTCTGGAAACCTATCTTTGCTGGCTGTTTCTCTTCCTTTTAGAGCCGCTGTTTCTTTCCGGATGGGGCAAAACTCCCGGCAAATGGCTCTTTGGGCTTTCCGTTCATCAGAAGGATGGCAGTCTTTTGACACGCTCACAGGCATTTGCGCGTCTTGTCAAAATTTTCCATGTGGGCGAAGGCTATGCCATCCCGTTTTACAGCCTGTATCGCAATTATAAATGCTACGAAATCTATACCGAAGAAGGAACTCTGCCTTGGGATAATGACCTTTGCTATGAAGTAAAACCGTTCCGTCTGCGTTCTGCCTTCGGCTATATTGTCATCGTGCTGTTTGCAGGCATTTTCACATTTCTCATCCATACATGGACGATCCTTCCCAACGGCAACACTCTGACCGTTGCGGAATTCTCAGAAAATTATAATCATCTTCTGGAATATGCTGAACTGGATACCCTTCCTTCGCTGACGAAGGACGGCAAATGGAAGGAAGGCGAAGATGACCTCTCATTTCTGATTTTTCTTCCGAATGCTGTCCGCTCTGAGCCTGTCATTCAAGAGGAAAACGGAAAACTATCTTCCTTTTCCTATACCCTCACGGATACAGAGGGAGATATTCTTTCCCCTTTGGAGCAAAATCCCCTGCTCGCCATGGCACTCCTGCGTACGCAGATTGATTTTCTCCATCCGGATTTAGAACGAATCGGCGGTCAGATTCTCTCCTCCGATGATACACAGGAGCCACAGCGGATTTCCTCCGTCCTCAACTATATGGATAGACACCCCTATTGCAGCTACACCATCGAAACAGGCAACCTCCGCATCATACAGGAAATTACACTGGTTGGCTACAATGTGGATAAGCACAATAGTTATTCCATCGGTCCGGATGAGGATGCAAAGGAAACCTACTATTCCCTTACCTTCACATTGGAACAACATTAACTTCCTACAGAAAAAGGTCAGACCGATTTCTCTCAGTCTGACCTTTCTTTTTTGTTCCTGATTTATTTATTCCTGAAAATCCTCATTTTCTTCCTCAAAGACAAAATCAATCGTCCCCATCATGCGGTCTACTTTTGCCACAGAAACAACGACCTTATCCCCCAGACGATAGCTTTTCTTCGTCCGTTTCCCGAACACAAGCATTTTCTTTTCGTCAAATTCATAATAATCATCATCCATCTGGGAAAGTGCCACCATGCCCTCAATGGTATTCGGCAGCTCCACATAAATCCCCCAGTTCGTCACACCGGAAATGATGCCCTCATAAATCTGACCAACCTTATCCTCCATGAATTCCACCTTTTTCAGTGCATCCGTATCCCGTTCCGCGTCCTCCGCAACGCGTTCCTGCTTGGAGCAATGCTTTGCCCAATCGGGCATTTTTCTGCGATAATAGGCAGATGCCTTTTCATCCAGCTCTCCATGAAGCATTTTTTTAATCATGCGGTGAATCTCCAAATCGGGGTATCTGCGGATAGGCGAGGTAAAGTGGCAATAATATTTTGCCGCCAACCCAAAATGTCCGCCGTTTTCCGCCGTATATCTTGCCTGCATCATGCTCCGCAGCACCATTCTTGTGATAATGCGTTCCTCGTCCGTTTCCTCTGCCTTCTGCAAAACCTTCTGCAGCTCTCTCGGGTGAATCTCCCCGTCCTTTTTCCGCAGATAATAGCCAAAGCCACGCAGGAACTGCTCCATTTTTTCCAGCTTATCCTCATCCGGCTCCTGATGGCTGCGATACATGAACGGCATTTCCTGCCAGAAGGAATTTTCCGCGATTGTTTCGTTGCACACCAGCATAAATTCCTCAATCATGTTTGTCGCAATGCTTTTTTCATAAGGCTTGATGTCAATCGGCTTTCCGTTTTCATCCAGAATCGGGCACACTGCAGTATAATTGTATCCATAACTGTTATCTGTAACAAGAGGCATAGGTGGTGCCTCATTTTTTGAATAATAATCCCAGATCACATGATAATTTTGCAGATCATCATCTCCATTTGCCGCATCTGTATACAGAATGTCTGATGCATAAGGAATCTGATTCTCAGGAAGATCCCCCATGCTTTCCACACAGGTATCAATATAAAATGTTACACTGTCTTCATCCGGAACAACCAGAGACAGATATGTAACATCGCCGTCCTTTTTCAGCTTGTCAAACAACGTAACCATTTCCGAATATTCTTCTGTCTTGTCCCCGCCTTCTGCCAGGA